>Ga0181577_10000731_pt1 | contig 26638 bp, 26 predicted proteins | sample 101ome_21_FD_132468 | JGI IMG/M metagenome (GOLD analysis project Ga0181577, IMG submission 132468) | Coastal salt marsh microbial communities from the Groves Creek Marsh, Skidaway Island, Georgia - 101413BT metaG (megahit assembly) | ecosystem: Environmental > Aquatic > Marine > Intertidal...
GTTGCTGAGTTATTCAGCTGCGGCGATTTTTTGCACCAACTGATACCATTCGCCTCGTGCATTACTGGTAGCTGTGGGCCAATTGCTGACCACCGCAACCACAAGGTCCTTCTCAGGTATGATCGTAATCGATTGACCGAATATGCCCTGGGCACCGTAACCGCCATCGTAGACCCACCATTGATAGCCATAGCCGAACCCCGGGCGTTCGAAGTCCACTTTACTATCGCCTGCATCGCCAAACCAGCCATCAGGAACGACGCCCTCACCACCTTCTAAAGCAAATTCCCCCATGCGGGCATAATCAGCCAGGCGGATCGACAAGCAGCAGCCACCGATGCTGCCGCCGCGCGGGTCACTCATCCAGAACATGTCGGCTTCAAAGCCTGCCGGGTTGACGATCTTCTGCTTAGCGTAGGCAGCTAGCGGAAGGCCTACAGCATTCTCTACCACCAGACCGATAAGATTGGTCTCGCCGGTCTTGTAGACCCATTTCTCACCTGGTGGCGCTTCGCGCGGTAGGTCCTTCATCTGCGCGACCATCGCGTCTTCGCCATATTCCAGCACAAAGCTCGCCATCTTGGCCACGTCGCTATCGGGATCGGTATAGTCTTCGTTCCACGCGACGCCTGACGTCATTGTCGCAAGCTGCTCGACTGTCACATCATCATAGGCCGAGCCCGCAAGTTCAGGGATGTACTTGGTCACAGGGTCCTGCAAACTGCCAATGAAGCCATCCCGAATTGCTGCACCCAGCAGCGTCGAGGTGAAGCTCTTTGCAACAGAGAAACTGGTCCAGCGCTGTTCGGGGCCAAAGCCAAGGCGATAACTTTCAAAGCGTTTCTGCCCGTTCTGCAGCACCATGACCCCTGCGGCATTGGTCGCATCCATCACGCCGCGGATTTCAGCTGCCAGCGCATCTTCTAGCGGCGCACCATCGGGCAATGGGCGCGGTTCCAGAGCGCCCTTTACTTCGTGACCTTCGAACCAATTCTCCATATCGCGAAAACGCGCGCTGCGTTGTTCATCGCTCCAGAAAAGAACCTGCAAGTCAGCCGGATCGCGTTCTGGCGGCGTGACAAACGTAACCGGATTTTCCTGCACCGCCACGGTTTCGACCGGGCCACTATAGCCCGCTACACATCCTGAAAGTGCCAGCACCATTGCCGCGCTGCTAAGCCAAATCCGCATTATTCTCTCCTGTCTTCCGTTGCAGCGCACCCTATGGAGAGCAATCCGCGGGAGCAAGCCTAGCTTTGCGCTTTCATGTCGCGGTAGGCCGCCAGCGCGCGCTCTCGCCCTTCCTTATGCGCGATAATCTTCGCAGGGTAGGACGAAGGGCGCACGCCATGCTCTTCGGGATCATGGATGTAAGGCTCGCTCAAGTCTGCCAGTTCGGGCACGTATTTGCGGATATAAGCCGCCGCATCGAACTTCTCCGACTGGCTGAGCGGTGCCATGATCCGCACGAACATATTGCTGTCTACGCCTGTGCCCGCGACCCATTGCCAGTTCGCGCCATTGCTAGCGTAATCCGCATCGACCAGCGTATCCCAGAACCATTGCTCGCCCACGCGCCAGTCGATCAGCAGATGTTTGATCAGGAAGCTCGCCGCGATCATCCGCACACGGTTGTGCATCCAGCCCGTCTGCCACAATTGCCGCATGCCTGCATCGACGATCGGATAGCCGGTGCGCCCCTGCTGCCACGCTTTCAGATCGCGCGCGGCCGCTTCATCTGTCTCCGGATCGCGCCAGGCGATTTTGTCAAAGTCGGCGCGGTAATTGTCGAGCGCATAGCGCGGAAACTGGCAGATCGCATTCTGCGCATAATCGCGCCAGATCAGCTCTTTCTCATAGGTCTTCCAACCCTTAGATCGCTTGTGCTTAAGCGCATGCCAGATCTGGACCGGGCTGATTTCTCCGAAGTGGAGGTAGGGCGAGAGCTGGCTGGTCTTGTCCACACTCGGCAAATTGCGCGCATCGTCATAGTCATCCGCGTGGTCTTCCCACCATTCGAGCCGTTCGTTCGCTGCTTTCTCACCCACTTCCCAGAAGTCACGCATGCCGCCTGCCCAATCGGGATTGGTGGGCAGCAGGTTCCAGCTCTCCAGGGTATCGCTCGCGGGCCAGTTTTCGGGCGATGACAGCGTTTCGGGCTCTGGCAACGCGTCGCGTGGCGGCAGCATCTCTAGCGTCGCTTTCGCAAACGGCGTGTAGATCTTGTACGGCGCGCCGGAGCCCGTCGTCACAGCGCCGGGTGGCAGCAGGTAATTGGCATCATAGAGCTGGAGGTCGAGCCGCTCTTTCAACTCGCCCTGCGCCTTGCGCCACCACGGTTCGTAGTGCCTGTTGGCGTGGATCGTTTCTGCGCCCGTTTCCTCCGCGATCTTGATGAGTTCCTCCACCACATCGCCGCACCGCAGGATGATCTTCGCGTGGCGCTGGGCGAAGCTGTTTGCCAAGCTTTCTAGCGAATGATGCAGCCACCAGCGCGACGCACCGCCGTAGGCATGACTGCCCGCGATCTCATCATCGAGCACATAGACCGCGATCACGGGGCCCGCTTGCGCCGCGTGATAGAGCGCGGGATTGTCCGCCATGCGCAAATCGCGCCGGAGCCAAAGGATTTGGGGTTTGGTCATTCTCTTTCTTTCCCCTCTCCCCATGTGGGGAGAGGATAGCGAAGCTTGCTCCGAGTGGAGTTAGCGGAGCCTGGAGAAGGGAGAACGGTCTGGGCTGGCCCCTCCCCCAACCCCCTCCCCTGAAGGTGAGCGGGCTTTGAATGGCAACTAAACTAGCCGCCCGAATGTTCCTGATTCAATGGTTCACACTTCACATCAGGCAGCGCGACCGAGAAACGGTCCCTCGCACGCGGGTCGTAGAAGCGCGCATCGCGTAGCAGGACAGAGCCATCTTCGGCGCGTTCGGCGAAGGGCGCGCGGGTCCAGAAAAGGAAGGCATCGAGTTCAGGGTTAGCGCGCCGTTCTTCGGCGAGCCTAACATCATTCAATTCACAAAAGTTAGCCAAATCCGTGATTGTGTCATGATTGCCAGGGTTGTCGTGAAACTTTCCCCAATAGCCATCTTTGCCGACAATAACTTCGCGTTGCCAGAAGATGAGCGGAAGGGGATTCGCAATGATTTCGGTGTCGGTCACGCCTACCCCGATGAGAAGATCGTGAGCAGCATACGCCGAGCCCTTCGATATCCATCCATTCATCCCGATATAAGCCAAACTAACAGCGACCGCGACACGGGCGGGTTTCATCCAGTCCCCACCCTGCTTCTCTCGCCGCAGCGAGAACCATGTTGCAAAGCCCATCAGCGCCCATAGCCACACGTCGATGATGAACAGCGTGTCGCCGTAGAACCACTGGCTCGAAAACGGTTCGAGAAACCGCACACCATAGACATTGAGCCAATCGAGTGCGGGGTGCGTGAGGCAACCGATGAAGGATAGCGCGTAAAGCCAGCCGAAATGCACTGGCAATCGCCCTTCAGGGCGCTTGCCCCGCTTTGTCTGCCAGCGGTCATAACCCCACAGCAGCCCCGCGAGGATCAGCGGCAGCAGCACCAGTGCGGGCGGGCCATGGGTGATACCGCGGCGGAAACCCAGATGCTCCTGCCCCTCCAGCCAGAAGAAGCACGCCGCATCGACATCGGGCAGGTTCGCCCCGATGATTAGCGCGGGCATAGCGAGCCCGGTCTTCTTCTTAAGACCTGCCTGCCCCAACAGCGCGCCAACAAGCGAATGGGTTAGATTATCCAAGCCAGTTCTCCGCTCTTAACCCCTGCTCAAACCCTACAGCATGGAACACATGGAACACTGTCCTAGGCGCAAAAAACTCTCGGTGGAAATCCGGCAAATTCAATAGCTTCCCGAAAATGGCTGATAAAGAGCGCATTCCACCTGATAGGGCGAAAGACATTACGTAGGAAACACTAGTCGGTCGGGTGACCTTCCTTGTCATCCACCGTCCAGGTCTGGCCCGAGCCCAGCAGCTTGGCGAGGTTCGCCTGCTTGCCTACAGTCGCCCGTGCGCGCTCATCGGCCACGGCACCTTCGAATGTCGGGCGCGGATCGTCATAGAGCACGCCGAGCGCCATCGGGAACGGTCCAAATGGCATTTCAATCAGCATGTGCGCAACGCTGCGGTTGGTGGCATCATGCACCAGCACGCCCGCCTCCTCCCAATTTTCCTCCGTCGCATCGACCACCTTGAGCTCCAACGCATCGCGATCCAGCGCGATGCCCTTGTCAAAGCCTGTCTTGGGATCGCCGAACAGCATCGGCTTGCCATGTTCCAGCCACAGCTGGCGATCACCCGCCCCTTTGGGCGCGGCGAAATCGTCAAACACATCCTTGTTGTAAACGATGCAATTCTGGAAAATCTCGATGAAGGCCGCGCCCTGGTGCGCATGCGCTGCTTTCAGTACATCGGGCAGGTTCTTGGACACATCGAAACCGCGCCCGATAAAGCGCGCACCCGCGCCTAATGCAAAGGCGCAAGGATTGGCTGGGCGATCATAGGAACCGATTGGCGTGGACGGGCTGCGCGTGCCAACGCGGCTGGTGGGGGATGCCTGCCCCTTGGTTAGGCCGTATATCTCGTTATTGAACAGCATGATCTGCATGTTCACATTGCGGCGGAGGACATGCAGCATGTGATTGCCGCCAATGGAAAGTCCATCACCGTCGCCCGTCACCAGCCAAACATCCAAATCGGGATTGGCAAGCTTCACGCCCGTCGCAATCGCCGGCGCGCGGCCGTGGATGGTGTGGAAGCCGTAAGTTTCCATGTAATAGGGGAAGCGGCTGGAGCAGCCGATCCCGCTGATGAAGCAGGTGTTGGACGGGTTCGCACCCAGCTGTGGCAGCGTGCGCTGCACCGCCTTCAGGATCGCATAGTCCCCGCAGCCGGGGCACCAGCGGACTTCCTGATCGGTTTCCCAATCCTTGAGCGTGGTTTCGATCTTGGTCATCTCGTTCATGCCAAGGCCTCCTCAATCGCGGCTTCGAGTTCGTGGATATAGAATGGCTGCCCGCTGGTCTTGTTGAGCGGTTGCGCATCGACCAGATATTGATCGCGCAGTACGGTCTTGAACTGGCCGGTGTTCATTTCGGGCACCAGCACCTTGTCATAACTCTTCAGCAGATCGCCCAAGTTTGCAGGCAATGGCCAGATATGGCGCACATGGATGTGGCTGACATCGTGCCCCTTGGCGCGCATGCGGCCGACCGCCTGATGGATCGGGCCATAGGTACTGCCCCAGCCCACCACGGCCAGCTTGCCACCTTCGCCGCCGAGGCAAACCTCTTGATCGGGGACTTTGATACCAAGCACCTTCTGTTGACGCGCGTCAGTCATCGCCTGGTGGTTCTCGGGCGAGTAATCGATGTGGCCGGTATCAACCGCTTTCTCGATCCCGCCGATGCGGTGCATCAGATCGGGCGTGCCCGGCTTGATCCAGGGGCGTGCGCCCTTTTCGTCGCGCTTGTAAGGCAACAAGGTGGCGTCACCATTCTCGTTGGCAGGCCCGTTCTTCGCATCAAGGAACTTTGCCGGAAACGGCGTGAAGCTCGCCGGGTCTGGCACCAGCCATGGCTCCGCCGCATTGGCGATATAGCCATCGGTCAGCAACATGACCGGCGTCATATATTGGGTCGCAATACGGCAAGCCTCGATAGCGCATTCAAACGCATCACCCGGGCTGCTGGCGGATACGACCGGGATCGGCGCGTCACCATTGCGGCCATAAATCGCCTGGTAGAGGTCACTCTGCTCAGTCTTGGTCGGCAGGCCTGTTGACGGTCCGCCGCGCTGCGAATTGACGATTACCAGCGGCAGCTCGGTCATGATCGCAAGCCCCATGGCTTCGCCTTTCAGCGCGATGCCCGGGCCGGAAGAGCTGGTGACGCCCAGCGATCCGGCATAGCTTGCGCCAATGGCTGCGCAGATCGCGGCGATCTCGTCTTCCGCCTGGAAAGTGGTGACGTTGTATTCCTTCAGCCGCGCCAGATGGTGCAGGATCGCGGATGCCGGCGTAATCGGATAGCCGCCGAAGAACATCGGCAGTTCCGCCAATTGCGCGCCCGCGACCAGCCCGAGCGAGATCGACTCCGCACCGGTGATGGTACGGTAGAGTCCAGGCGCGCTCGGTGTGGCAGGCACATTCAGCTGTTTGAGCGGGCCGGAAAGCTCCGCCGTTTCGCCATAGGCGTGCCCTGCATCAAGCGCGGCGATATTGGCGTCTGCGATGTCCGGCTTATTCTTGAACTTGGCGCGCAGCCATTCCCGGATCGGTTCGCGATCACGGTCAAACATCCACAGCGCGAGGCCCAGCGTCCACATATTCTTGGACCGCAGCGCGTCCTTGTTTCCAAGGCCAAATTCCTTGACCGCTTCGATCGTCAACGCGCTGATATCGAATGCCAGCACGTCATATTTGGCCAGACTGCCATCATCGATCGGGCTTTGGTCGTATTTCGCCTTGTCGAGATTACGCTTCGTGAACTCACCCGTGTCCGCGATGATCAACCCGCCGGGTTTGAGCGCTGACAGATTTACCTTGAGCGCAGCGGGGTTCATCGCAACCAGCACATCGGGCGCGTCACCCGCGGTGTTGATCTCCCGACTGCCGAAGTTGATCTGAAAAGCCGAGACACCGAACAACGTTCCCTGCGGCGCGCGGATTTCCGCCGGAAAGTCCGGGAAGGTCGCCAAATCATTGCCCGCCAGCGCGGTGGATAGCGTGAACTGCCCGCCCGTCAGCTGCATCCCGTCGCCGCTATCACCCGCAAAGCGGACCACCACGGCATCAGGCTGTTGAGAATTCGAGTGCGGCTTTTCAGCGGCTTGCGTTGCCATCTACGTTCCTTGTCACGCGCCAAAAAATGCGGCGCAGTCCCTATTGAAGCTGGCAACTATTCCCCGCCGCCTCCTCTCGCAATGAAGTTTTTCTCCTATGTGCACAAATGTCGAGTGGAAAAGCGCGTTTGTCCCCTCTAACCTGACAAAAGGATAGCAAGAAAGAGCATTGAATGGCCGCAGAGACACCTTTTATCCGCCCCGATGTGAAAGCTTTCCTCGATGGACTCGCGGCTATGGGCGGTGTTCCAATTGCTGAAATGACGCTGGAGGAAGCGCGCGCAAGCTATGTGGCGCTGCATGGAATGGCGGATGCGCCGCCACGCGATCTGGCGGTCATCAAGGATCTGAGTTGCCCCGGTACAGACAATCCCTCGGGCGGCGAAATCGGATTGCGACTGTATGATGCTCGCGACACCAGAGAGCCTGGCCCCGTCATCGTATTCTACCACGGCGGCGGCTTTGTCATTGGCGATCTGGATACACACCACAACCTCTGCACTGAAATTGCGCACCAGATGGATTTGCCAGTGGTGGCGGTCGATTATCGCCGCGCTCCCGAACATCCCTTCCCCGCGGCGATTGACGATTGCGAGGCAGCCACGCGCTGGATTGCGACTTCGCCTGAGGCATTAGGGCGCAAGGCAACCGGCCTGATCCCGATCGGTGACAGCGCGGGCGGCAATGCGACCATCGTGGTGAGCCAGCAACTGGCGGCCAAGCCAGCAGACGTCCCTGTTGTTCTGCAAGTGCCGATCTTCCCGCTCGCCAGCGATGCAATGGGCTCAGCCAGTCTGGAGGAGTTCGCAGAGGGTTTCGTTTTGACAAAGGGTGCGGTCGAATTTTTCGATGCCGCTTATGCGCCTGAGCGCAATGATCCGCGTGCGATACCGATACTGGGCGACCACAGCACAGCACCGCCAACAGTCCTTGTCACAGCCAGCCTCGACCCGATCCGCGATTCAGGCCGCGACTATGGCGCGGCGTTGAGCGCGGCCGGGATCGATCATGTCCATCTGGAAGTGCGCGGCGGCACGCATAGCTTTACCAATCTGCGGCAGGCCGTACCAAGCTATCAGCATGAAACGGAGCGTATGTTTGCGGCAATGAAACTGATGCTCGGAGCCTCTGCATGAGCGCGTCCGCTTACCGGCTGTGCGCCGGATTCATGCTCGCAAACAAGCATGGCCAGGTATTCGTCGGGCAGCGGATCGACTCGCAGCATCTGGGCGCATGGCAGATGCCGCAGGGCGGGATCGACCCGGGCGAAGATACAAGGGAAGCGGCGCTCCGCGAGCTTCATGAAGAGACCGGGATCGGCGCACATCTGGTGGATATCATTGCGCAAACGCGCGAGCCCTTGCGCTATGATTTGCCCGATGAACTGATCGGAAAACTATGGGGCGGGAAGTATCGCGGGCAGGAACAACATTGGTTCCTGGGCCGGTTTTCCGGCTCGGACGATGATGTCAATCTGGAGGCGCATGACCCGCCCGAGTTTGCTGAATGGCAATGGGTTGAGCCGACGCAATTGCCGGATCTGATCGTTCCGTTCAAACGCGATGTCTATCGCGCCTTAGTGCGAGAGTTCGGCGATCTGATTTAGTTTGCAAAGCGAAATGCAATCCGCTCCCGATTGTCCTTGGCGCGTGCTGACTTGAACGAATCCAACGCCTCAATCCGCTCAAACCATGCATTGATGTTGGGATAGCCGCCTTCGAACGCGCCTTTATCGCGCGCCGCATACATCGGATAGACCAGCGTGATGTCAGCAGCGGTCAAATTGTCTCCGCCAAAGTATGGCTGGGCACCAAGGTCCTTTTCCATCTCACCCAGCAGCGCCTGCATGCGCGGGTTCAGAAACATCTTTCGAACCTGACCGAACACGGCCTTCAATAGCGAGCTGATCGGCCAAGGCGAACGCATTTCCAGCAATCCGAGCACCATCTCTATACTCTGCAGCGGCATGAGTGACCCGGGTGAGGAATGGTACCAGAACAAGTGCCTTACGCGATCCTTATGGCCAGCTTTCGGGTTCAACTCGCTGTCTGGATAGGAATCCAGAATGTAGTCTATGATCGCATTACTCTCTGCAAGGACCACCTCCCCGTCAGTGATCACCGGAGCTGTGCCAAGCGGGGACAGAGCCTTGTAATCATCCGGGGCGAGATTGGTCTCCGGATTGCGGTTGTAGGATTTTAGCTCGTACTCTGCACCCAATGCCTCGAGCAGCCAGAGAATCCGGAAGCTTTGCGAATATTCAAGATGGTGGAGTGTCAGCATCTTCTGATCCTTCTGTCTAATTGCTCAACGGGGCCGCCCCGGCATCTTCCGCCGCCAACGAGGCCGACGGTCCGGCATTGATAGCCATCCTTAGATCAATTGTTTCGGGGCAATTCGCGCCACACAGGCTCTGAAGAACTGCCAGATTACGCCGCGCCTTCGCCAGCGCGCCCTTTTGAGCAAGCGCTTGTCCTTCTCCTGCCAGCGCTCCGAAATGTCGCGGGTTACTATCCAGAACCCGGCGATAATAATCGATCGATTTACCCGTCAGACCTTGGGCCCGTGTCGCATCAGCCAACGCGACGAAAGCCTCGTCGAAGCCCGGATCGAGTGCCAACGCGGCCTCAAACGCGTCGATTGCGCCGCTGGTGTCGCCGCGCGACAACGCCAGCTGACCTTCCTGCACCATCATCACTGCGCGGGGATCCGGCGGCGGCTTGCTCAAACTTGCAACGCTGTTTGACAATGCAAAAACCAGAAAGAGCGCCGCAAAAGCAGGACCCATCCGGGCAGCGCGCGAGAATATTTTGCGTTGTTCTGGGACTGAAGCGTCAGTCATGATGCCCTACTGGCTATCACCCGGCGCGCAGCATGGCGACAAAAAAGCCATCAGTGCCGTCATGAGCAGGAGACAGGCGAACACCCGCCCCATGTGCGCGACCCAGCGGCAGTGCGATGTCCATCGGTTTGAGCTGTGGATGCCGCTCCAGCGCAGCAGCGATCCGATCTTTCCCCTCGGCATCCAGCAAAGAGCAGGTGACAAAACCGATCCGGCCGCCCGGTTTCACCATCACGGCTGCGATATCAATCAGCCGATCCTGCAGGAAAGTGAGCCTGGTTAATTCACCCTCGTCCAGGCGCCAGCGTGCCTCTGGATTGCGTCGCCATGTGCCAGTGCCCGAACACGGCGCATCCACCAACACGGCATCGGCAACACCGCGCCACTCAGCCAGCATTTCCAGTTCGCGATCAGGATTGAGCAACAGAGTTTCGATCAGACCAGCCCCTGCCCGTTCCGCACGCGGAGCAAGCCGTGACAATCGACCGCGATTGGTATCACATGCCAGCAAGCGGCCCTGATTTTGCATCGCCGCTGCAAGCGCGAGCGATTTTCCCCCTGCCCCTGCGCACAGGTCGACCACGGTTTCACCTGGTCTGGCCGAAAGCGCCTCACACACCAGCTGGCTGCCGTGGTCCTGCACTTCGATCCGACCATCGCGATAGGCCGGCCATTGCTCGACCGAAGTACCGGTTGAAAAACGCAGAGCCTGCGATGCGGCGAGCGGCTCTCCGGTCTCGGGAAGTTCTATGCCTGAGCGGTCTGCCTTGAGCGTGTTCACGCGAATGTCGAGCGGCGCGCGGTCAAGCAGCGCGGCGGCCTCGTTTTGATCGATCCCGGACGCGGTAAGAGCTTGTGTCAGCCAATCGGGCGCCACACCGTCTGGTGCTGGCTTCTCATCATCGCCAATCGCCGCCGCTCCGTGTGTCGAGCCATCAAACAATGCTGCGATCGTGTCGTCTTGCTCTGCCAGACGCAGCATCGCTGCCCGTCCGCTAACGGGAATGGGCCCGCAAGCCCGCACTGCTGCATAAACCAGCTCGCGCACGGCGCGGCGATCCTTCGATCCGGCATAGCGACGCTGCTTGAAATAGTTTGCAATCAAGCGGTCTGCGGGCGCACCTTTGCTTTTCGCCGCATCGATGATTTGATCGAGCAGCTCGATTGCCGCTTGCACGCGTGCCGCGGGGGTCATCGTATGGCTCTAACGTGTCGGATAGTTCGGCGCTTCGCGGGTGATCGCGACATCGTGGACATGGCTTTCGGAAAGCCCAGCACCGGTTATCCGCACAAACTTCGCGCGTTTCTGCAGGTCTTCGATCGTTGCAGAGCCGGTGTAGCCCATCGCAGCTTTCACGCCGCCGACCAGCTGGTGAATCACATCTGCGGCCGGGCCTTTGAACGGCACCTGGCCTTCAATGCCCTCTGGCACCAGCTTCATCGCGGAGACATCCGCCTGGAAATAGCGATCCGCGCTGCCGCGTGCCATTGCCCCCACGCTACCCATGCCGCGATAGGCCTTGTAGCTGCGCCCTTGGTACAGGAAGGTTTCGCCGGGACTTTCAGCGGTTCCTGCCAGCATAGAGCCGACCATCACCGTCGAAGCGCCTGCCGCCAGAGCCTTGGCCGCATCGCCCGAAGTGCGCAGTCCGCCATCGGCGATCACTGGGATGCCTGACTTGGCCGCTTCCGCCGCGCTTTCCATTACCGCGGTCAATTGAGGCACACCGACGCCGGCAACCACACGGGTCGTACAGATCGAGCCGGGGCCAATGCCAACCTTCACTGCGTCTGCACCCGCGTCGACCAGCGCGCGAGTGGCCTCTGCAGTGGCGACATTGCCAGCAATAACCTGGACCGAGTTCGAAAGTTTCTTGGCGCGTTCAACAGCGCGCGCGACATCCTTGTTATGGCCATGAGCGGTGTCGATCACCACCACGTCCACTTCCGCGTCGATCAAGGCTTCAGTGCGTTCAAAGCCCTTTTCACCAACCGTAGTTGCCGCTGCCACACGCAGGCGGCCCGCTGTATCCTTGGTTGCGCGCGGATAATTGACGGCTTTCTCGATGTCTTTGACTGTAATCAGGCCCACGCAATGCCCGTCATCATCGACAACAAGCAGTTTTTCGATCCGGCGTTGATGGAGCAGCCGGCGGGCTTCCTCCTGTCCGGTACCGAGCGGTACAGTCGCCAGATTTTCCGTTGTCATCAATTCGCGCACAGGCTGCATTGGGTTTTCAGCAAAGCGCACGTCGCGATTCGTCAGAATACCGATCAGCTTGCCTGAAGCATCCGTGACAGGAATCCCGCTGATCCGGTGCAGATCCATCAATGCCTGTGCATCACCCAGCGTGGCATCCGGTGTGATCGTAATCGGGTTGACGACCATACCGCTCTCGAAACGTTTTACCGTGCGGACTGCGGCGCATTGCTCTGCAATATCGAGATTGCGATGCAACACACCAATCCCACCAAGCTGCGCCATGACAATTGCCATGTCAGCTTCGGTAACCGTGTCCATCGCGGAAGATATCACCGGAATGTTGAGCGAGATATCGCGCGTCAGCTTCGTCGCGGTGTTCGCCATTGATGGCAAGATATCGCTTTCGGCCGGGCGCAAGAGCACGTCGTCAAAGGTCAAGCCGAGGGGGATATCCATATGCGCCACTTTCGTCATCTGCAGATTCGTGGCGGCCCATGTAACCGCACCTTGTGCAAATCGCTAGTGGTAGAAGCGGCCTTTTTTGCCCCCGAGGCATCTACGGGAAAAGCTACCCCTAGGGATACACCGCGCTATCGGCCACCCGGCGGATCAGCAACTCGTGCAACAGAAGGTCATCCACCGCTCCGCCTAGCTCGATATCACCGGGGTTATCGGATGCCTGATGATAGTCCCCCGAAAGAAACTCGGTCAGTTTCTCCTCTGAACCGAATGCATTGGACAATAGCACCGACGGCACGTCACGCTGCAGCAACGCCCAGCCGTCCTGACGCTGCAAGAACGGCTCTGACAGCTCACGTGGCGCTAACTCACGTCCTATATCGTTGATTGCTTCCTTTATGATCGCATCAAGCGGCGTTCGCCCTTCGCCGATAAAGCCGACCGGGCTACCTCTGGGCGAAATCGCCACGGTGTCGAAATTGAATGCCGCGACGATATTTTCGAGTGGCAGCGGCGGTTGATCTGCAAAGGCTTGCGCACCCAACAAGCCCCACTCCTCTGCCGTCGTTCCAAGGATGTAGAGATCGCGCTCCATCGGTTCGCCAGCTGCCAGACGCTTGCCAAGCTCCATCATCAGGCCAATCCCGCTGGCATTGTCGACCGCGCCATTGCAAAGCCGATCCTCAGCACCTTCCGGTCCACATTCGCCGAAATGGTCCCAATGGCCCAGAAGCAACACCGCTCCGGCATCAGGGTTTGTCCCGCGAAGCTTGGCGAGGAAATTGCGCGATGGCACTTCACGCCTGTCTGTACGTATGTCGAGGGTCAATTTGGCGCTCAGCGGTATCGGCACAAAGTCATTGGTACCCTTGCTCGCATCGGCCAATTCCAGCAGTTCGGCCCATCTCGTTTCACCCAGAACGTTTGCAAGAACTTCCCGGGCCATAAAGACAGAAACATTTTTGTCCGCTTGCGATGCGAGGGCTAGCCTATCTCGCATCTGGAATTGGCGGATTTGCGCGGTGCTTTCTGCCGACCCCACTACTGTCACAACTGCAATCGGGCCTTTCTCTCGCAGCGCAGCCCGGCGTGCCGGGCTTTCTCCCGGATCGCTCAACATGATCACGACACGCCCGCTCACAACCGCCTCGTCAACGTCACCATCGGCATAACCCACGAACACCGTGTCCGCGTCTTCCATCAAGGCTCGGCGCGCTTCCGTAGCAGCGGCAATCGCTTCGGGATCGACTGGAATCATGCGCCTTCCGATCTTGAACTGCGCGAGGGCGCTTTCGCCTTTGATACTGGCCAGCAAGACTGGTGCGTTCCATGGATTGGCCGGGTCATTCGTGCCTGAAACAAAGCCAGCCGGCTCTAGCACCGACCGCATGTAATCAAGCGTTTTCGTCTCGCCAATTGTGCCAGGTCTGCGACCTGCAAACTCATCGCTGGCCAGAACGCTGATATGCTGATCGATCCGGCTTTCGAGCGAGGTGAACTCTGAATCCGAAACTTTTAGGCCAGTGCTTGCGCAAGCCGACAGGGCCAATGCGATTGCGAAGGCAGCAAAAGTTCGTCTCTCGATCATTATGGCCCCCAAAGCCTCAAATCCGTTATTCAGCGGTCCAGCCGCCATCGATGCTCCAGTTCGCACCGGTTACATTGACCGCCTCTTCGCGGCAAAGGAACACCGCCAGCGCGCCGATCTCATGCGGTTGCACAAATTTCTTGGTCGGTTGCTTGGCCAGCAACACATCATTGATCACTTCTTCGCGGCTAAGCCCGCGCGCCTTCATCGTATCTGGGATCTGCCCCTCAATCAGCGGTGTCCATACATATCCAGGCGATATGCAGTTGGCAGTCACGCCGGTTTGCGCCAGCTCCAACGCGATAGTCTTGGTGAAACCTTCCACGCCGTGTTTCGACGCATTATATGCGCTTTTGAACGGTGAAGCCGTTTTGGAATGCGCAGAGGCCGTGTTGATGATCCGTCCCCAACCCTTTGCCTTCATACCCGGCACCGCGAGCCGCGTAGTGTGGAACACCGCGCTAAGGTTGAGCCCTATGATCGCGTCCCACTTGTCTTGCGGGAATTCTTCGACCGGCGAGACGTGCTGCATTCCGGCATTATTGACAAGGATGTCGACTTCACCCGCGTCCGCCATCATTGCCTCGATCTCGGACGGGTCGAGCAGATTAGCGGCAGAATGCGTCGAACCCATTTCCTCGCATAGTGACGCAATCTCGGACCTGTCACCGAAACCATTCAAAATCACTTCAGCACCTTCGCCGCTCAAGGCCCGCGCAATCGCAAGCCCGATTCCCGAGGTGGATCCGGTTACCAGCGCGCGTTTTCCCTGAAGGAACATCAGTTTCCCCTGTTACAAGATGTGATTCGGACTACAGCTTTTGCCGTGAGGTGCGCGCCTGTCCAGCGTTAAAACGACCAAAACAAAGGACAATTGGGCAATTCGAAGGGATTGAGGATGAAGCTGCGCAGGTTCGACACATCAAAGATTAAAGTGCGTTCAAGCGGAAGCGGCGGTGGTTCTCGCATCCCCGGCGGTCGCGACGGAGGCATCGGGATCGGCACGCTGATCATTGTCGAAATTGCGTATTTCGTCTTCGGCGCAGACCCGATGCAAACGCTCAGCACGGTGCAAGGTGCACAGGAGGGTGCACCCGCCCAAACAAGGCAAACCAGCCTCAATGAGGGGCAGGTTTGCTTACGCGGGCCATAAGCGACAGAGGCCTGCAATGCCCTGCAATCCCTTAACGAAACTTGGGAGCCCGAATTTCGCAGAGCGGGTGTTCAGTTCCAGCAGCCGACGCTCGACCTGTTCAGAGGTGGCCGCGTAGGCACACAGGGTTGCGGCAGCGCATCTGATACATCAACGGCGGTTGCCGGGCTCTTATCCCACAACACCTCCATAACGGCGTGCTCAGCCTCGCTAATGCGTTCGGGTTTTGTGTTACTGCCCTGTCCCATTTGCATCCTCCAATCGACGCTCGATTAGTCCGGTTAGGAGCTGACGATTACGCCTGCAGTCATTTCGATTACGGATGTAAACATGAAGCGTGGATTATCGCAGGATTACAGGGGTTGAATCTCTGCGAGCGACCGACCACGATGGATGAATGACTTGGAAGTTAGCACTCCCACTCGCATTCGGCGTTGCGGCAACGGCCGCTGTTATGCACGCCCCCTCCTTCGCGGAAACAGGCACAGTGATGCCCGAGACCTTGCCGGTTTCGCTTGACCCCAATGATGCCGACAACGTCAAACTCGGTGAGCTGGTCTATCGTGGCGGTCTGGAAATCGAAGCCGGCGAACTGGAAATCGGCGGGATATCGGGCCTGGAGTGGCACGACGGACAATTGGTTGGCGTGATGGATGACGGGCGCTGGTTCACCATCGAAACAGACGAGATCCGCGGCACACTCGTCGATCTGATCGAGATTGAAGTCGGCGCACTTAATGACGAGCGTGGAAAACGCCTGCGCGGGAAAGCCGACAGCGATGCCGAGGCGATAACCCGCTCCAGCGATGGTGGCTGGCTGGTATCGTTTGAACAGGATCACCGCGTTTGGCGCTATGCCAGCTTGGCGGGGCCGGCGGAACCTGCCGCCTATGATGCCGTCGCGCATGTTGCCAATGCGCCATCAAACAGTGGTCTGGAAACGCTGGCAGTTACATCGAACGGCTACCTTGCGTGCGGCGAATGGGCGGGCGAAGCGCAGCCAAACTGTGTGCTGAAAGACAATGTTGGCCTAGTCAATTTCGAGCTGGAGCCCCCGGCTCCGCTGGACACGCGCGGAGGTGTCCCTACCGATGCCGATTGCGCGAGCAATGGTGTGTGTTTCGTACTCTTCCGCAGCTGGTCTCGGGAACTCGGAAATTCGGCCGCAATCATCGCAATCGGTCCGGACGGACTGGATGAAACACTCGCAGTCTGGGACAACTCGCTTTCGATCGACAATTTCGAAGGGATCGCGGTGCGCGAAGAAGGCGAAGAGACCTTTCTCTATATCGTCTCAGACAACAATTTCTCCAGCGATCAGCGGACCTTGCTGATGAAATTTCAGGTCAGCCAGCGCGCCGCGACTGCTCCGGGCGTCCCACCAAAGGTCTATGCAACCGAACTGGTGGTGCTGGAAACCTCCATGGGTGACATCACGGTCTCGCTCGAGACTGAACGCGCACCGATTACTGCCGCCAACTTCCTGCGCTATGTCGATGAAGATCGATACGACAACACCAAATGCTATCGCGCGATGCGGGTGACAGGCGGCCAGGAACCGAGCGGCTTCCTGCAATGCGGAACACAAAACGATCCGCGACGGATACTCGACGGCATTACTCACGAACCGACCAATGAAACCGGGCTCAGTCACACTGATGGCGCACTGTCGATGGCGCGGTTTGAACCGGGCAGCGCGACAGGTGACTTCTCGATCATGATCCGCGATCAACGCGGGCTGGATGCCTATCCGGAATCTGATGACCCCGGTCGCCGCCCCGGCTTTGCCGTGTTTGGCTATGTAGTGGACGGGATGGATGTCGTTCACGCAATTCACGCTAGTCCCACCGATCCGGACAAAGGCGAAGGCTTCCTCAAAGGCCAGATGCTTGCAAAGCCAATAGAGATCGTAAATGTGCGGCGCGTTGACGCGGCAGAATAGTTCTATTCGCCCATCGCTGGCTTGCCAGTGGGCGCTGTCGCGACCTGCGGCATGCTCGCTTCGATTGCGCTGAGCCAGCTCATCGCCCCATTGCCGATCCGCGCCTGCGGCAAGCTGGCAGGCAATCGCATGCGCGATTCCCAATCCGCTATCGATAGCACAGCTTCGCGGTGCGCCATCAGCAGCGTTTGCGGCTTTCGCATTGCGCGGTTGACCAGTGCGTCTCCGAAAAACGTCCAGTCATTGTCTGGCTGACATCCAAAAGACGTGCGATTGTCAGCCGACGCGGTGATGATCGCGGTGTTCTCGCCTGCGAGTTCTGGCACGAAAACGCCGGAATAGCATGCCGAGAGCAGCAGCAAGCGCTTTTCTATGCCCAGCTCCGCGAAGGTGTCTTTCAGCAGTTTGGGCGATAGCACGCCATAGCCACTATCTTCGTAGTGATAGGCCAGCCCTTGCGGTAGTCCGTGACTGGTCGAATAGAGCACCAGCACGTCTTCAGCCGGGTTCATCTTTTCAGCGATGCTGGCGAGCGCGATCAAGAGCGAGCGGATCGAACCGCGCGGCAGGCCATCATCTTCACCGTCAGGCCCTGCCAGCACCAACGTACGGCCCTGGGCGCTGTAGCGATGCTTCAATACCTCACCGACCTGGCGCGCCTCGCGGGCGAATACCGGATCGCTGTCGAGCGCGATCGCGACGACATATGCATCGACCTGCCTCGCCCGCTGCGGCGCAATTGCTGCGAGAGCGCTGTCCAGCCTTCGGCGCTGCTCGAGCAGATCGAGCGGCGAAAGATTGCGGTTGAGCTCTGGCCCTTGTTCCAGGCTCTGCTGCACCTCTTGTGGCGTGGAGCCCGAGCCGAGGCTGGGCCACCGCGCGCTATGAGTGGAGGCGTTGTCTTCTGATGTGGACGCTTCTTGTGCCAGCGCCGGTGCTGTGATCGCCACCGCTGCTGCCAAACCAGTTGAGAGAAAAGCGCCCCGCTTCATAGCCGGGAAGGTGCAGCGAGAACAGCGTTCAGGTCAAGACCTGATGCCTATCGCTTTTGACGAAGACGCTGCAAATCTTCCGCCATATGCGACGCTCTGAAGCCTCTGCCTTCGAGTAACCGTTTCCAGTCCGCTGCATGGTCAAAGTGCTGCAGCTGACGATGATATTAATTCACATATTTCAGCATCGCGAGCGAGGCAGCGATACTGGCCGTGATCCGGTCGCCCAGAGACAAGGCAAATTCACCTGTTATCCAGCTCGCCAGACAAAGTGCGCAGACAAAACCGCTTGAGATAGCAAACGGCCATTGCAAAGAGCGCGCCCATGGCAAAAGGATCGCCAATTGTTGGTCTTGGCCTTGAAGAAGCCGCAGCTTCGCGCGCCAGTATAGCCCGCCAAGCAGCAGCAAACCGCACATAGGCACCATTGAGGTCCAGCTAAGCCACCCCAGCGGATACTCGAGGAAATAGGCCGCCCATACCATGCAGACGGGAAGCAGCCAGACATTGCCCAGCTCCATCTTCCAATAGCCGTCCAGGCGTTTTGTCAGTGCGGGTTTGGAAGTCAAAGGCGCCCTCCCACCGCGCGCCTGAAGTCTAATACACCCGCTTCTTCGGCTTGATGTACTCGGCGTCATCCGTCAGCGTGTATTCGTGCACCGGACGGTAGTCGATCTTCACCGCGCCACCATTGCCACCCCAGCCTTCGAACCATGCGATCGTGTGCTTCATCCAGTTCGCATCGTCACGATCGGGGAAGTCCTCATGCGCGTGAGCACCGCGGCTTTCCTTGCGGTTTTCAGCCGACGCCATGGTAACATTCGCCTGCGCCATCAGATTGTCGAGCTCAAGCGTCTCGATCAAATCGCTGTTCCAGATCAGCGAGCGGTCAAACACCTTGATATCTTCCATCCGCTTATTGACGGATTTCAGCGCATCAACACCTTCGGACAATAGCTTGCTGTCGCGGAACACCGCCGCGTGCTTTTGCATCGCCTTCTGCATTTCGCTGCGAACTTCAGCGGTCGGTGAACCACCATCCGCATTACGGAAGTGATCAAGCCGCGTCAGTGACATTTCCGCGCTGTCCGCAGGCAGTTCGTCCTGTTTGCCGTTGGGCGTGATGTTGTCTTTCAGGTGCAAGCCGGTTGCGCGGCCGAACACCACCAGGTCGATCAACGAGTTGGAACCGAGGCGGTTCGCGCCGTGTACGGATACGCAGGCCGCTTCGCCTACGGCATAAAGCCCCGGCACAACATGATCCGGATCGCCATCAGGGCCGAGTGTCACAACCTGCCCGTGATAATTACAGGGGATGCCGCCCATATTGTAGTGCACCGTAGGCGTTACGGGCAGCGGTTCTCGCGTCAGATCAACGCCGGCAAAAATCTTGCCGCTTTCGGTGATCCCCGGCAGCCGCTCACCCAGCACCTTGGGATCAATGTGATCCAGATGCAGGTAGATGTGGTCACCGTCGGGGCCTACGCCGCGGCCTTCGCGCATTTCCAGCGCCATCGAACGGCTGACAACGTCGCGCGATGCAAGGTCCTTAGCACTTGGAGCGTAACGCTCCATGAAGCGCTCGCCTTCGCTGTTTGTGAGGTAACCGCCCTCGCCGCGCGCGCCCTCTGTGATCAGCACGCCCGCGCCGTAAATACCGGTCGGGTGGAACTGTACAAACTCCATATCCTGCAGCGGCAAGCCGGCGCGGAGCACCATGCCGCCACCATCGCCAGTGCAGGTGTGCGCAGACGTCGCGGTGAAATAGCAGCGGCCATAACCACCGGTTGCCAGCACTACGGACTGCGCGCGGAAACGATGGATCGTGCCATCATCGAGGCACATTGCGGTCACGCCGATGCATTTCCGATCAGCGCCCTCGCCCGTCATAATCAGGTCAAGCGCGAAATATTCGATGAAGAAGTCCGCATCATACTTCAGGCTCTGCTGATACAGCGCGTGAAGCATGGCGTGGCCGGTACGGTCAGCCGCAGCGCAAGTACGCTGCACCGGCGGGCCTTCACCCATATTCTGCATGTGGCCGCCAAACGGGCGCTGGTAAATCGTGCCATCTTCGTTGCGGCTGAAGGGCACGCCTGCATGCTCCAGCTCGTAAACCGCTGCTGGCGCTTCACGAGCGAGATATTCAATCGCGTCCTGATCACCCAGCCAGTCTGCCCCCTTCACTGTGTCATACATATGCCATGACCAGTGATCGGGCGTGTTGTTACCCAGCGAAGCGGCGATGCCGCCCTGGGCCGCCACAGTGTGACTGCGGGTCGGGAACACCTTGGTGATGTTGGCGGTTCGCAAGCCCGCTTCGGCAGCGCCCATGGTCGCACGCAGGCCAGAGCCGCCTGCTCCCACAACAACAACGTCATAGGTGTGATCGATAATCTTGTAAGCTGAGGTGTCGGCCATCAGGCGGCTCCTCCAAAGGCAAGGCTGGCAACAGAGAAAATGGCGAAGGCACAGCCGCCAATGACGGCAAGGTTTAGCGCGGCGAGCGCAGCGAACTTGGTGCCGGAGTTGTGGAGATAATCTTCGATCAGAACTTGCAGGCCAAGGCGTGCATGCCAGAACGTGCTGATAACGAGCAAGATCATGGCCGTCGCGGATACTGGCTGAGCCAGCCATTTGCTGACCGTTGCGTAGCTCAGATCAGGCAAACCAATAATGCTGGCGATCAGCCAGATGCTGAGCACCAGATTGCCGATGGCGGTAAAGCGTTGCACCAGCCAGTGATGCGCGCCGTGATGCGCCGAGCCCAGCCCGCGCACGCGCTTGATAGGAGTATCGTGAGCCATTTCTAGCTGCCTTACTTGTTTAGGATGAGGGCCCAAAAGCCCGCTGTCAGGAGGATGGCGATCAGCGGCGAGGCAATCGACCACACCTTGTTCGTGTTGAGCTCATAGCCCGCGCCGATATCGAGCACAAAGTGGCGAAGCCCGCTCATCAAATGTGTGAAAAAGGCCCAGCTCAGGCCGACAAGAACGACGTAACCTGGAATGCTCGTCATCAAACCGCTGAAAGTCTCGTAATAGGCAGGCCCACTTGCCAGCGCGCCAAGCCACCAAACCAGCACAAACAACCCGACCAGCGCCATTCCATCTCCACTAACCCGGTGAAGGATGGAAACCAGCATATGCGGGCCCCATTTCCAGATCTGGAGGTGCGGTGAGAGCGGTCTGTTGTTCGACATATTCAATTCGTCCGGTAAACACTGTTGCAACTCCACTTAGCGTCCACAGCGCGTGTGACAACCCGCCTTTCAACCAGTTCCGCTCGACTTGGGCTGCAAAGTTTCAGATAGGTGTTCGAATGAGTGCAATTCTCCTTACCGGATCAAGCCGCGGAATCGGTGCTGCAGCGCGTGAAGCGTTGGAAAAGCGCGGGGCAAAGGTGATCGGCCACGCGACCAGCGCGGCTGACGAAAACACAATTCCAGCAGACTTCTCTCATTCTTCTGCCCCACAAATATTGTGGGAAGAAGCTTTAGACCGGGCGAACGGACATATCGATGTGCTGGTCAACAATGCCGGGCTGTTCAAGGCGACCGCTCTCGATTCTTCCGATATTGAGTGGCTGGATGGGTGGGAAGAGACGCTGCGGATCAACTTGACCGCTGCGGCACAGCTAAGTCGCTTTGCCGTAAGTCACTGGCTGGATCGCGGAGTTCCTGGCCGGATCGTGCATGTCGCAAGCCGCGCGGGATATCGCGGCGATTCGCCGGCACATTGGCACTATGCAGCGGCGAAAGGCGGGATGCTGGCCATGCACAAGACGATTGCGCGCGGTTACGCGGCGCAGCGGATTGTGAGCTTTGCAATCACACCGGGATTTACCGACACCGCAATGGCGGGCGATTATCTGGAGAGCCGCGGGGGCGAACAGCTGTTGCGCGATATCCCGCTGGGACGTGTGGCAGAACCCGCTGAAATTGCACGTATTATCGAATTCTGCTCGCTTGATGCCCCGGAAAGCATGACTGGCGCGGTGATCGACGCCAATGGAGCCAGTTATGTACGTTAAATCACTTCCCTTATGTCTTCTCGCAGCGAGTTGTCTGGCTTTGCCCACCCAAGCGGAAGAAACTGCCACGCTTCAACCGGCAGAGGGGGTCGGTAAGAACGCATTCCTTCAAAGCTGCGAGACATGGGACGAGTGGGACAAGACAGCGCCTCCATTCCAGATACATGGCAACACATATTACGTGGGAACCTGCGGAATCTCTGCCATTCTGGTCACCGGAGACGACGGTCATATCCTTTTGGACAGCGGTTTAGAGGGTGCCGCGCCATCGGTCCTGGAAAACATCCGCAAGCTTGGCTTTGACCCGACCGACATCGGCTATATCCTGATGAGCCACGAACATTTTGACCATGTCGCGGGCCACGCAGCGGCCGTGGAGACGACAGGAGCGAGGGTCGTCGCCTCCGCCCGTGCCAAACCGGTCCTCGAAAGCGGAATTGTTGCATCGGACGATCCTCAGGCTCAATCAAATCACCCGGCAATGGCCCCTGTGAAAGTCGATCTTGTTGTTTCCCATGGTGATCCGGTAACGCTTGGTGGCATCACGATCACGGCTCATGCGACACCAGGGCACACGCCCGGCGCATTTAGCTGGAGCTGGACTTCCTGCGATGCGAGTGCTGCTGATCAATCGTGTCGCGATTTTGCATATGTCGACAGCCTTTCACCGGTTTCCGCCGATAGTTACCGCTTTACAGATCATCCACAGACAGTCGCCGCCTTCCGGCAAAGCATTGAAACCGTTGCTGCGTTGCCATGCGATAAGATTCTTACGCCGCATCCATCATCAAGTAACATGATCAAGCGGTTGCGCTCGGGCGAAGTGGGCGATGGTAATCAATGCAAGAATTACGCCCGCGCTATCGAACGTCGCTTGGATGCGCGCCTCGAACGCGAAGCGGGCAACGCAGAGTGAGCGAGAGCTGGAAACTCTCTGTCTTTGCGGCAAAGCCTGTCATACAGGCGGCTCTGCTTTATCATGAAGAAATCGACGACTGGGACCCGGAAGTTGTCATTTCGGGCAGCGAAGTCGAGGGGGATCGCCCGCAAGAATGGGTGTTGGAGGCATGGTATTCGCACGAACCGAGCGAAGCGCAACAGGCAGACATAGCCAGTCTGTTTGATGGGGACCTGCCGGTTTTCACTGTCGAGAAATTGCCTGAACAGGACTGGATCACTTTGAGCCAGCAAGAGGCTGAACCGATCCGCGCAGGCCGCTTTTACGTCCATACCTCCGATTATCCACCGGCTGATGGCGCAATGAACATAGAGATCCCAGCCAGCCAGGCGTTCGGCACCGGCCAGCACGAGACGACCGCCGGTTGTCTGGAGATGCTGGACGCAATGAAAGAACGCGGCGTGATCAGCCGCAATATCGCCGATATTGGAACGGGCACAGGCCTGCTCGCGATCGCTGCCATGCGCTTGTGGCCGAGAGCGCTCTGTACCGCATCCGACATCGACGATGTGTGTGCAGGCGTGGTGGCCGACAACGCGGAGCTGAACAGCGTGCCAATCGGCGCAGATCGCGGTCAGCTGACCATGGTGATCGCTGACGGGATGGCGGACCCGCTCCTCGAAGCGCGCGGGCCATACGATCTCCTGATCGCGAACATATTGGCTGCGCCTTTGGTGGAACTGGCACCAGATTTTGAAGCCGCTGTAACGCCTGGTGCCAGTATCCTGTTGGCCGGTTTGCTGGAACGACAGGAACCCGCGGTTCGCAGAGCCTATCGCCAAGCGGGCTTCCGTCTCGCCGAGCGCCGCGTCAATGGAAACTGGTCCATTCTATGGCTGCGCAAACGACGCTAAAGCGCTTGCTCCTATGGCCGCTCGCTGTGTTGGCGGCGTTTGCACTTGTTTTCCTGCTGACCGCGTGGATCGGTTCCTCCATTGCCCGCAATGGTGATTGGGAACAACCCGCAGCCGGGGTCCAGATCATGATCGAAACCAATGGCGTGCATACCGCTATCGTTATGCCTGCAGTCTCTGCTCAAAAGGATTGGCGCGCGGATTTTCCCGCGGATGATGTGCTCGCGCCGAACCGTCCCTACACGCATGTCTCGGTGAGTTGGGGTGAACGCGAAGTGTTCCTTAACACGCCAACCTGGTGGGACCTGTCTCTGCCAACAGTTTTTGGCGCAGCAACGGGCGGTGAAGGCTTGCTGCATGTCAGCCACTACATCCGCCCTGCCCCCTCACCCGATCATCGTCAGCTGACGATCAGCCATGCAGAATATGCGCGTCTGATCGGGATTATCGAGCGCGAGATTTTGCCTGCGTCTGAACGCACGGTCTATCGTGGCTATTCAGATTATGACGTGTTTTATGATGCGCCCGGCACCTATCACCTTGGCAATACCTGCAACCAATGGGTCAGCAACGCGCTCGCCGCTGCCGGAATTAAAACCGGATGGTGGACCCCGATGGTAGGCGGCGTCATGAAATGGGTGCCTGAGTACAAAGGCGATTAGCGAACCCGCGCTGGCGCAACGATCACCGCATTGGCCAGCAACAGATCCAGCCCGTCCAGGTAAGCGCGTTCAGCCGGATCATGGGCAAAACCTATCGCCATGCCGCGGCCAGTCGGTTGCGCCATCAGATAGGGTTTGAAAGCCATTTGGCGGCGGTTTTCTTCCCACACATATCCGCTGGCCACCAAATCATCTGCGGCTGCGAAGCGCAGCACATTCACCCCGTCCGCTCGGTCAAGCGGAGTGTATATGCGTGAACCCGTTGCCAGCACGATTGCGCCGCCATCATATCCAGCAGACAGGAAATGATTGCGGTCTGCGACAGTGTTCACCAACGCGCCGGGCATCGTGTCTGGTAGTGCATTCTCGTCACGAATTGCGGTGCGATATTCGGCTTCGCTGGTGATCTCGATTGCTTCAGCCAGACTGCTGCCTGCATCTGCATCTTCGCCCGGCTCCCGTCCTAGCGCTGCTTCGCGTTTGACCGCCAGCATAGCACTGTCACCACTTGCCAGCATGTCCAGACTATCGCCAATCACGACCACTACGCCGCCTTCGCGCGCGAATTCGCGGATGGTGCTTGCGCCGCTTTCGCCCAGCGTGCCTGCCGGCGAGCCATCGGGGATCAGCAGAACATCATAGTCAGATAGATCCGCATTCCTCAGCTGCGCTGTGCGGATCGGAGTCACCGGCAAGCCCAAGCGTTGCTCCAATACATACCGCAGCGCGCCTGCGCTCAGCGGCGAGACGCCATCATCCCAGGCCATGGCAACCTTGGGCAGGTCCAGCCGCACAAAGGCATCGCTGCCGAAATTGGGGCCGTCCTCTACCCAGCTCGATTCAAGCGCCACTGTATGCGCGCCGACTTCCTGCGCGAGTTCCGCAAAACGAGCCATCTTTTCAGCGCCATTTGCGGCATTGCTAAATACCACGGTGCCGCGCGGGAAAGTGCGCGAGCCCATGGTGAAAGCTTCATCGGTTGCGCGCCCGACAATCCCTTCGCGCAGAGCCAGTGAGACCAGGCGGGCCTGCCCGCTATCGCTCCAGGGCACAGCAACGCCAAAGCTTCCGCTGCCTTCTGCCAATGGCGCAATCGAAGACGTTGCCAACAACGGTTCACCGCCAACCGCAGAGCCGCAAAGTTGCACTTGCGTTCCCGCCATCATGCCAACCGACCAAGCGGTGACGTCATACAATTCATGCGGCAAATCATCGCTGCGGCGGCGTTCCTGCTCGATCACGAATTCACGCGGCAATGGCGTGTCTGCATCCAGCAGGCTACGCACAAGACGCGCAGCGGGTTGAGAACGCGGCACAGCCAGATAGCCCTGCGGATAGCTCTTGCCGCATACCGTCGCTGCACCATCGCGGCGCAGTACATTGATCCCTTGCGCGGCCAGCCTGCGGCCCAGCGCCTCTGCATTCCACCGGCGCTCGGCAAGATCGATCACGTACGCACCGCGCCCTGCCGCACCATTCGCATTGTCCGCACGGTAAGCCGCATAATCACTCATGAAACGATCAGCATTGCTGGCCACTGCTTCAGCAGTGGATAGGCTGGCCACGAAGTGATTACGCACACCGTCTGCATATGTCAGTTCCGTGCCATCGCGTCGTTCCCATACCAGCCCGCGCGGCGATCCTTGCTCGTATGTACTCCCAATTGCGCCCTGATGCGCATTCCATGTGTCCCCATAGCCGGGGTAGAACAGATCAAAGACCTCGCGCGTGAAGTAGGGTTCACCCATGCGGTCAAACCAGGCGGCATTGTTGCGGCCAATCAGCTCGTACAGGCGGATCTGCGCGGGTGTGAGATTAGGGTTCAACGGATCAGCTGCGGGGCTGAAGAAATAGCTGTCATCGCCGCTCATTTCGTGGATGTCCTTGACCACCACTGGACTCCACTCGAGCATGGCCGCGATCTTGCCACGCGTTTCCGGTTGGCTCAGCGTGAACCAGTCACGGTTCAGATCGAACAGATAGTGGTTGAAACGGCCGCTCGGCCATGGTTCATCATGCTCGGCCGCCTGCCGATCGCCAAAAGGCGTCAGGCCCAGCGCGGCGCGAAAGTTGTGCACGAA
>Ga0181577_10000736_pt1 | contig 26510 bp, 21 predicted proteins | sample 101ome_21_FD_132468 | JGI IMG/M metagenome (GOLD analysis project Ga0181577, IMG submission 132468) | Coastal salt marsh microbial communities from the Groves Creek Marsh, Skidaway Island, Georgia - 101413BT metaG (megahit assembly) | ecosystem: Environmental > Aquatic > Marine > Intertidal...
CCCGCGCCGAGCGCGCCGAGAGGAGGGATCCCCAACTGCGGCACGCCGACAAAGGTTAAAATTAACGACAGCGTCACGTTAACCGTGTGCATGACGATGAGTGTGTTCATGTACACCTGCGGCTGTTGAATCGCATTCCAAAACCCTCTAAAAGCGAAATTCATCCCCACCGCGGGCACGGCGAGCAATCTCGCCCGTAAATACGGCACCGCGTTGGCCACCACGCTCGCGTCCGTCGTGTACAGCGGCACCAACGCATCCGCGTTCGCAAACGCTAATATCGCCATCGGCACCCCCATTGCGCACACCAAAATTAAAGCCGCATTCAACGGACTCGCCACCTCATCGAATCGCCCCTCACCCATGCGTCTCGCCGCCATGGCTTGCACGCCGCTCGCCACCCCCTGCAGCGCCGCCTGACACTGAAAATTCATCGTGCTCCCCAATCCCACCGCCGCCACGCTCGCCGTCCCCAACCGACCCACCATGGCCGCGTCCGCTAAATTTAACACGTTCTGACTCGCCATCCCACCCATCACCGGCAGCGCCTGATCCAAGACTTGATCCACGCGCGCGCTCGGGACGCCCACCAACGCGCCGACGCCTCGACCGAGTCCCACCCCTCCTCGCGGCGGGTCCCTCTCGTCCGCGCTCGACGCGCTCGACGCGCACACCGCGCGACGATGCTTTTCCGCACCTCGCCGAAGCGTCGACGCGACCGCGCGACCGCCCGTCGACGGAAGAATCACCGACGATGTGCGTCTGGACGCGGTGACGGCGACACGTCGACGCGACGCGGACGATGCGACGCGGGTCGAGGACGTCGACGCGACGCGGGTCGCGCGCGGTGGACGCGCGGAGAGTGTCATCATCCGTCGATGATTCGCGTCGCCGACGACGGCGCGCGACGGAATGCGAAGGGTGGGGGCGCGCGCGCGCGTCACTTTTGGGACAGGTTTTCGAGAACGGCGAGGCGGGACGCGTCGACGGGGGTGGATGTCGGTGATACTGTGCGCCGAGTCTGCGTGAAGAAAGCGCCTGTTCCGTACTACCGTTTTCTACGTCTACGGTGGGGATTTACGACGGTGTTGGGGGTGTCTGACGCGCTCGAGGTCGTCCGGCGCGCGCGCCGACGGCTCGGTTGGATTTGGAGCGTCGGCGCGCGGACGCGACGTCGTCGAACGTCGTCGAGTCGTCGACGGCGACGAGCCTGTGTAAGATTTGAGTGGATGGGTCGATGAATGATTTCGCGCGGAGCGCGGACTTGATGCGCTCTTTGCGCTGTCGATAGTGCTCAACGCCGACGACGGCGTTGGCGTCGACGAGCGCGTCTTCGTATTGATCGAATAACTCTTCGAACGACATCACGTCCGGTGCGGTGGCGTCGCGCTGGCGTCCGCGCGCAGACTGTGGTGGACGAGAGAAATCGAACGGGGTGAGCTGCAGGACGCACTCGGCGCGAAGCGCGCCTCGCGCATCGGATCTGGCGTTCGCTCGCGGCTGCGCGCGCGCCTCCGCCTCGAGTCGTCTCTCGGGACCGGCGCACAGATCCATCAGGGTGAATTTCAAGTCGGCGAACAGCTTTCCTTTGGCGTTGGCCAATTCATCCTTTTCGTTGGCGATCTTTTTCCGCACGTCGTCCTCCGTGACGACGTCTCGTTCGACCGCCGCCGGCAGCGTCTCCAACACTAAATGAAATACTGTCTTCAGCGCGTCGCACCCTTTCGGCGCCGTCCACTTGGGCGCGCAAAACATCGCCCTCGCCACATTAGTGCGTCGCATCTCTTCGTCTCGAAACAGAGGCACGAGCGCGCCCTCGGCATCCACGCTTGGCTCGCACGTGCGTCGGCCCAACGACGCCCACCGCTGCTTCCCTTTTCCCTCCATTTTCGCGTATAGCGTCGCTGCGAACCGCTCGCGAACCAAGGTTTCCTTTTTCTGCTTCTTTTTCATTCCCATGATGTCCGTCTCGCGCACCAGCGCCTTCTCGCCGTCGCGCTCTCGCGCCTCTCGCTCTCGCCGCTCCGCCGCGCGAAGAAACTGTTCGCTTCGCAGTCGTCTCAGCGCGATCTCCACAGCTCCCGTGTCGCTCGCGTCGACGGCGCGTCGTCCTCGCATCGCTGTCTCGCCCTCGGACGTCCTCGTCGACGCCGCGAGGACGCGTCCCGCTGTTGACGATGAATGCGCGCGCTCCAACATTCGTCTCTCGTACGCCGCGTACAGCTCCACCGCGTCGCGTGCGTCCGTGGGATCGTCGGCGTCGACGTCTGAATCATCATCCGTCGGATTTTTCTTCGTCTCCCCGTCCCCTTCCTCGTCCTCGTCGGCGGCCGACGCCCGCGCGCACCCGGGCACGAACCGCGCGAGCGCCGCGAGCATTTACATGACGCGGCAGAGTGACGCGCTCGAGCGTCGACGCGCGCGTGTGTCGCACCGCGACCGCGCGCGTTCGATGAAGGAAAACGTCCGCGCGCACTTTTGGCGACGACGCGCGCGATGACGACTGGGAAGACGGATGGGCGCGACGATGCAGACTGGGCGCCAGCGCGTTCGTTCGAGCTCGAGGCCGACGACCTCTTCGACGCGCGACGATGGATAGACGGCGACGTCGACGCGTTGACGCGCACGGAGACTCGAGCGTCGTCCTCGGGCGCGTCCGTGGTGGTCGAACGACGCGAGGTTCGACGCGAGGGCGACGACGAGTCGTCCGCGGTGCCGTACGCGTTGGCGCGCGCGCGAAGACGGGACGACACCGTCGCGCTGCTCGTGTACATGCACTGCACGGGATCGTCGAAAGAGGGCGTGTTTGAACATTTATTGCGGTATGCGAGCGAGGATGGTTGGCACGCGGTGTCGTTTGACGCTCCGGGACACGGTGAGCGCGCGGAAACCGACGCCGATTACGCGACGGTGTTGTCTCGCGCATACTACGCCATGGGCGAACGCGACGCCGTGAGACGGTACGGGACGTCCCCGTTCGTCATCGACGGCGCGATCGATTGTCTCAGGGTGACGAGAGCGGCGGTCCACGTCACGGGAGCGACGAGAGTGGCGCTCGCGGGTGAGAGTTTGGGCGGGATGTATGCGACGTGCGCGGCGGCGGGATGGTCGCCCGCATGGGGGTTCACCATCGACGCGTGCGCGCCGATGATTGGGTTTAGTTATTTCCAGTACGGGCTCGCGAACGAACAGTGGTTCGCGCGAGCGGTGTCGCTGCCGACGGCGCTGTGGATACGCGTGAGTAAGGGGGAGCGAGAGGCGCCGTCGCTCGAGGACGCGCGCGCGTTTTACGCCCGCGCGTGTCCGGACCTGTGCGGTGGATCTCGCGACGGAGATCGCGCGTTGACGGCAATAAGGGCGAATAAGATTCACTTTTGCGCGGTGAATGGGTCGGAAGACGCGCGAAATCCGTTACAAGGGGTGCGCGAGGCGTGCGCTCGGCACGACGCGCCGAATAAATATCGAGACGCGCTGTCGCAGTGCGTCGTCGTCGCTCGCAAGGGTGTCGGGCACGACATCACGGACGAGATGCGCGACGTCGTACGTCGCTTTTTACGACGCGTGCGCGAAGCCCCGCGCGCGCCCGAGATGGAGACGTTCGATAATAGCGAGTGGGACGTCGCGCTCGCGGTGCCAGCGACGTCGACGCCGGAATCGTGTCTCGCTAAACTCAAACATTGGGCCGAAAACGAGGACGACGCGTCGTACTACGCATCCTATCTCGACGAGGATGATCGTGCGTATTTATCTCGACCGGTTTCCACGATCGGTGCGCGATCGACCGGCGTGGACGCCGTCGAACGGTTACTCGCCAAGGCGAAGAGACACGCCGAATACGTCAGTTCGCACGACGTCGCGAGACGCGAAAAGGCGACGCGAGACGCCGCCGCGCGCGCCGACGCGGAGCGCGCTTATCGAGATACCATGGAGGCCGAGCGCCGAGCCGCGGCGCGAGACGCCGAGGCGCTCGAGGCGCGACGCATTCGAGACGCGCGTGAGGACGAAGTCGCGAGACGCCAAGCCGATGAGGCGCTCGCGCGCGCGCGCGGATCGCGAGAAGCGATGGAATCCGCGCGTAAAGAGGAAGAAGTCGCGCGCGCGAAGAAAGAGGAGGAGGGTTCGCGACGCGCGGCTGGCGTCGCTCGCGTTCGGGAGTTGTTATCGAGACGCACGGCGACGCAAGAGGTGGCGCGCAGGCGCGTCATGGAGCGCGTGTCTGACAAAATTCTCGAAAAGAAAACGTCGATTCATGATCGTTTAAGACGCGTCAAGGGCGCGCACGAGGCGCGTCAACGCGAGGATGACGAAGAGTATATGTAAATAAGAGAGTCGCTGTGTAATGTACTTACGGCAAGAGCTAGGAATTATGTGGTATCTCAGACGGCGCCGATTTTGGCGAGGAGCTTCTTCGACTCGGCGACGTAATCCACCGGCGCGCACTTCACCGCCGTCATGCGACGCTTCGTCTCGCCCTGGTACTCCTCGGATTGCACCTTGACGAGGAAACTCCAGTGTTTGCACGTCATCTCGCTCACGGCGCGTTCGTACGCCTTGAAATCATTCTCCTTGAGCGCGTGCAACTCATCCGCCGACAAACCGCCGAACATCATCTTCGCTTCGTCGTTGAAGGCGTTCATCCACGCGCCACCCGAGGCGTCCATCGCCTTGAATCGCATGATGTATCGACGTTCGCACGTATCGTACGTTTGACCGTTCGCTTCGCAGTAAAACTTACCGTCACCCGTCTCCGTCACCTTTTTGTTGTTTCCGTCTTCGGGCACCGAGGCGTAGTACATGGGTTGATCCGCCTTGCACATCACCGTGTGCGCGGCGACGTAGGCAAAGACGGGCTTATCGGTCGCCGGGGCGATCTCTTCCGGTTGAAGCTCGGCGAGGTTGGTGGCGGAGATGTCCTTCTTTTGACCCTGACGCGCGGCGGCGAGACCTTCGCCGGCGTGCGTAAACGTCGCCGAGGCGCCGGTTTCGTCCCACCACTTTTTGAGCTCGGCGGCGCGAGGCACGGCGTCAACCTCTGGATCGATCACCATGTCGGAGCGGGAGACGGTGCCGATGGATACGCCCTCGTAATCACCGACGCGAACGGATCGAATGGCGACGATCGGGTTCGTCATGGAGGCCAATTGTTCACCCTGCTCGGTGGCGAGGGTGTTCCAAAGCGTCAATCGAATCGACTTGAGCGAATCATCCACCAAGACGACTTCGTGCTTGTTGAGTTCGGTGTTGTCGCTCTTGCGGCGAATGGAGGAGAGTTCACTGACTTCCTTGACGACGGCGACGACGTCGACGTTGCCGCGAGCACCGATTCTGCTCGAGAGCTTGTCGATGGGAACGAAGGCGTACGCACGTTGCATCTTTTGCGCGCTCGATTGATCGATGTCGTCGCACACGTCAATCTCCGCGCGTCCGTCGAGGTTCATCTCGTAATCGTTACCGGACGTGGAGTATCGCTTGTCCGCGGGCTTGAGAGACCCCTTGGAGACGTAGTACACCTTGCCAACCTCGAGAACGTTTTCATACTTTTCGATGGCTTCTCTCCAGAGCGTCGCCCCGATCGCCGTGCCTTCTTCATCGACAAAGTCCACGGAGCACACCTTACCCTTACCGCGCGCGCTTTGATACTCGCGCACTTGTCCCTTGTTCGTGAGCTTCACCTTGACCGTCCACGGCGTGCGGTACGGGTTGAGCGCCGCGAGCGGCACCGCCTTGCGTTCCGCGCTCGCCGGCGTCTTCGGCTCCGTCTTCGCCGCCTTGGCCGCCGGCGTGACCGCCTCCACGACCTCGAATCCGTTAATCACCGCGAATGGTTTACGCTCACCCTCACCCGAGCACTCGTACGCGACGTCGGTGAGCTTGAGCACGGCGTTATCCTTCACCGCGCCGCTCGAGAGCTTGGCGCCGCAGTCGCTGGAAAATTTCGCCGGAATGGTATTCTCACCATCATTCAGCGTCGCGCTGCGCATCGCACGAACGTTCATTCGTCAGTCGTCCGATCGTTCACCCTTCCACGCGTCGCGTCCCGCCGTCACCGTCCCGTTCGCGCGTCCACGAGCCCTCGCGCGTCGTCGTCGCCTCCGTCGCGGCTTCACTTCAGTTTCAAACGACTTTTCACCGTCTGCCTCGCGCGCGTCGTTTCCCCGCACCTGTACGCGTCGTCCGCGCTCTTAAAATCCAAAACCTGCGCGCGAAAAGACGTACGAATATATCCCGCGTCACTCATCGTCCTCGCGCGCGTTCACACCGTCGCGCGCGTCGTCATCGCGCGTCGAACGGTCACCACGCGCGCGCGCAATTTCAAAATCGCGGGGGCGCGCATCATCGGTCGCCGCGTCGCCGTCGTCGCACCTGCACGCACACGTTCGTCGCCTCGGACGGACGCTCGCGAATTTGTTGCACCGCACCGGGAGTGAGCGCCGCGCTCATGACGATCGTCGCGCGCGTCGTCGTCGTCTGCCGCGCCGGGCGCGCGGGCTGTCGAGCGTCGAGCGAGCGAAGACGAGTCCCCTAAACGAGGATTCGGGACTCATAGGCTTTGTTTCGAGCTGTGACCCATCACGGAGTCCCCGGCGCCCAATTGCTTCACATCCTCACGGTGGAGCTCGACCGAGGCGCGTCGACGGACGGACGGACGGACGGCGACGATGTCGACGACGGCGGCGACGGCGCGCGCGTTCGCACCCTCGGTCTCGGTCTCCTCGGTGGCGGCGTCGGCGGTCGAGCGCGCGCGTCGTCGGTCGAGCGGACGGCGCACGGGCGCCAACTGTCGAGCGCAGACGCCCGAATACGCGCCGACGTCGGCCGACGTCGCGCTCGCGCGTCGAATCGCGCGCGCGGTGAACGAGGACGATGGGTCGTGGGCGTTCGTGCGCGCGCCGGCGGTGGTTCGCGCGCGAGGTGGGGTGGGGGTGCGGTTCGCGCGCGGCGACGGCGGGCGGGACGCGACGACGAACCTCGTGCTCGGCGCGCGAGAGGTGGAGCGGGCGAGGGAGGGCGAACGCGACGGAGGGGATGGACGCAATTTCGCTGACGCGTGGATGCGGGGGAGGATTTTCGCGTCCGGGGCGCGCGCTTCAACGTTCGAGCGGGCGGTGGTGAAGGTGTGCGCGACGAAGGCGTGCGCGCTCGGCGAGCGAGCGGCGGTCGAGGACGCAAGCGAGGACGAGGACGCGAACGAGGACGAGGTTGAGGGTGCGCTCGAAGATGTCACGTCGTGGGCGCAGCGCGCGGTCGAGCGTGGGCGCGAGGAATCGGAAAAGGAGTGTCGAGAGCGACTGCCGCCGCTTCGGGACATGCAGGACCAACGCGCGTTTTTTAGCGCCGCAACGCACGCGTTGGACGACGATGACGCCGATGAGACGACTACATCTCTCGACGTTGACGCGTCGACGTCGTCCGAGACTGTCGTCGCGTCATCGTCGCGTCGTTGGCGAAACAGACGCGTGTACGCGGCATTGTACTCGCCGTCTCGAGGCGTCTATCGTGTCGCCTCCAACACGAACGGTTCCAACAAAGCGTTACACGCGGAGATGAATCTTCTCCTGAGCGTGCGCGCGGACGAATTCACCGCCCTCAGTCATCGACTCATCGATCCCGACACCGTCCTTCTCACCACGCTGCAGTGCTGTCGCATGTGCGCGGCGTTGGCGGACGCGCGCGGCGTCCGCGGCGCCGTCTACCTCCGGGAAGACCCCGGAAAATTAGCCAAATCCACCGCGTTACAGCGCCACCCATCCCGAGAGCGCGCGTTCGATTGGAACGAATCATAGATTTCCACGATTCCACCGTTTCCACCGCCTCATCGCGCGCGACGGTGCTCCCCGATCCCGCGCCCGGCCCACGCCCAAAGCCAACGCTGCGCCCAAACCTCAGTGTGCGGCGGCGTCCGTCCGTCCCTCGCCATGACCTCCGTCGCCCGTCGACTCGGTCGCGTCGTCCCTCTTCCCAACCTCAGACTCAGGCTCAACCCACCTCGCTTCGACACCCCCGAGGCCGCCGCCCGAGGCGTCGACGAGGTCGTCTTCGTCACCACTCCCGACGTGACGAAGATCGAGGTTCGAGCCTACCTCGAGCGCGCCCTCAACGTCGGCGTCGAGTCGGTGCACACGGCGAATTACGAGGGACGAAAGCGACGCGATCGCGGTGGGTTTCACCGTCGCGCCGATTTCAAAAAGGTGTACGTGACGCTCACCGAGCGATGGTTCCCGCCCGAGGCGTTTCGAGTCAAGGCGGCGCCGGCGGGACGCGGGACGGGCGCGGGCGCGGAGACGCCCGCCGACGCGTCGTCGTGAGTCGCGCGTCGTAGTGTTCAGTAGTACTAGTCATAATAATTCATACATAGGTCGTGTTTTCGCCGTCGTGTTCGTCGTCGCGGTCGTCTTCGCGTCGTCCCGTCTTCGCGTCCCGGGGGAAGCGTCGAAGGATTTTGATGAAAGTTAACAACGAATGGTGCTCGAGAGACATCATTCGTCGCCTCGCGACGCGTCGTCGTCCATGCCGTGGTTCTCGATCGGGTCCGCGACGACCGTGGAACTCGATGAGGACGTTCGCGCGCGAATCATCGATGATCCGTCGTGCGCGACGACGATGAAGGAGCTGGAAAAGGTGGAATTGGCCGCGGCGGAGCGGAGCGGTGCGCTCGCGTTCGAGCGGGGGGAGTGCGCGCACGCGGCGGCGTATTACGCGTTGGCGCTGCGGGTGTTGGCGAAAAAGTCGCGCGGGCGCGGTGGGACGGCGTCGATGGGGGCGAAGACGGGGCCGGAGAAACGGAGGAAGCGCATAGAGTTGCGGTTGGCGTTGGGACGCGCGGCGAACGGCGCGGGGGAGACGTGGCGCGCGAACGGGGCGTTCGCGGCGGCGTTGCGAGAGGTTGGATTGTTCGTGGCGAAGAAGGGTGATGAATCGACCGTGGCGTCGGGGGACGGTGAGTGGAGAGGTCGCGCGAGCGATGCGCTGGAGACGGAGGCGACGTACGAGGACGGAGGCGACGAACCCGAGGCGAGCGAGGAAAAGGCGAAATTATTGGCAGAATTTTTACAAAAGTGTAACAAATCCACGAGTAAGGCGACGATAAAGGGATTGGTGGACGGCAACGTGCTGTACAGGGTCGGATCGGCGTGTCATCGATGCGGGAGGTACAAGAGAGCGCTGTTGGCGTATCAGGCGGCGCTCATCATGCAACCGGGCGGTCCCGAGTCGCAGTCGGTCGTGCAGGTGTACCTTCGGTGCGGTGAGATGTTCATGGCCGTGGGCATGCACACTGATGCGTTGAAGTACTACAGAAAGGTGATGAAGCGACCGATGGAGGCGTCGGTGACGACCGGGGATGTCCTGTGCGACATCGCCACGTGTTATCGAATCATGGGCCTGCACGAAGACGAGGAGCGTTGCATGACGCAGGCGAGCACGCGTCCCGAGTACAAGCCGATCAGGATCACGAACATGGTCAAAACCACGGTCTACTCGTACATTCGAGACAGAAACGCGGACAGGGCGATTCACGCGCTCTTGGCTGTGAATAGTATGAAGAAGACGTCGGAGGGATTGTACTCGCTCGCTCGCGTCTATCAGGACACGAAAGACTACGAAACCGCCGAACGATGTCTCCTTGAGGCGTGCGAACTCGATCCGATGTCGCCGCAGATTTGGTTGGACCTCGGACACGTCTATCAAAAGGGGTTCAAGATGCCAGAGGTGGCGTTGAAGGCGTACGGACGCGCCAAGGAATTGGCCAACATGATGAAGGAACACGAAGACTCCATGCTCATCGATCGCGGCTACGGCTGCAGTAAGGAGAACCGAACGAAATTTAACACCGTGGAAGAGCTCTGGATGACGCACGAACACGCGACGCTCGGTCGCGGCGACGCGTTCAACGATCTCGGTTTGGTGAGCTCGGCGCTCAGAGAGTACGAACAAGTGCCGGAGACGGCGCGCGTGCAAATGCGAAAGATGAAAATCATCGTCTGGGCCGTCATTTTGGTGCAGCGCGCGTTCAGGGCGTATAAAGCGCGCGTTCGCGCCGAAATGTCCTCCGGTAAGCGTCGACCGGTGTTGCACGAAGCCATCAAAAAGAAATTTACGGCTGAGCACGAGGGCGGCGTTTCGGAGGAGTGGTACCAAAAACGAGCCAATCGAACAAAGAAGGAGGCGAAACCGTCGGGTATGATGAAGAAATACGGCCACATCACGCGTTCGATCACGAAAAAGCGTCCGAACGAGTCGGAAGTCGCGGCGATCGATCTCTTAAAGGGTTTCAGCATTGGTCAAAAAACGACAAAGGGACGAGAGGCGGCGGAAAAGTCGAAACCCAAACAAAAATCCAAGGGTAAGAAGGAATCCATTCTCAATTGGTGATGCTCGCGATGCGTTCGCGCGAATAGCTTTGTGAAGAATTGTGTACACTATGTAGTAGCTCGCTATATCTATGTTTCCATTCTACTGTCTCTGCGAGCGCTCGTCCCGTTTCTTTGCGTGCACGACGAGATGAAGAAAGTTGTCACATGCTCGCAAGACGTCGTGTGCGCTCGCTAAATCGAACCCGAGATCTACGCGCACGCCCTGCGACAGCACGACGTCGACGTCGTCGATGTTCACTCCGAAAGCGCGTAATCCATCGCCAACGGTCGTCCCCTCGCGTTGAACGCTCGCCGGCGCGCTCGAAAACTTCGCCCTCGAAAAATCATCCTCGGCGACTTGATACACTCGCATCGGTACCACCTCACGCTTCTTCCCCTCCGCGATCTCTCTCGCCAGCGTCTCGGCTCTGTGTAATCGTCTAAAATCTCCATCCACCGTCGCCTCGTACAGCGCGTCCGCGGATTCGCTCGACATGGTCATGGCCTTGCTCGCGCTCGCGTGCGTCGCGTACGTCGACTCCTTCAACGCGTTGAAAAAACTCTGTCTACACTCCCGTCGCAGTCTCGACCATCCGTCCTCACCCTCGGGCGATTCCGCGCGCATCGCTCGACCGCCTCTCACGCGCAGCCGCACGCCCCACGCCTCGTCGACGCCCTTTCTCGCGCCGTCCGCGCACGCGCTCACGCTCGTCCCCAAAGCCAACGCGCGCCCGTCGTCCCCGAACGCCGCGTCGCTCGCCTCGAGCGCGTCGAAATCCTCAGGCGCGCCGAGCACGGTCACGAGCTTCGTCTTGACATCCTCGCGGGCGAGAAACGCGCCCAGCGACGACGTGCGAGGCGCGCGCGCGTGGAGTGATTTCTCGTTAAAATCCAATCGAAGCGTCACCTGCGTCGCGCGCGCGCGTCGTCGTCAGTCATCATCGCCCGTCGTCATCGCGCGCGACTCGTTCGCGCGCGCGCGTCGCGTTCGCGTCCCTCGCGCACCTCTCCCGCGAGCACGTCGACGCGACGGTCGGCGCCCATTTTGCGGCAGACTGTCGCGCGACCGCGCCCATCGCCGCCTCGTCTCGAGACGCGCCCGAGGCGTCTCGCGCGCGCGTCGACATGTCCCACGGACTTCGCGCGACGTCCCCGCCCGTCGCCTCGACGACGTTCGAGGCGGCTGACGACGAGGCGACGACGATTCGTTTCGCATTGTTTGAAACCAAGCGCGTGCTCGCGCGCGCTCGCGACGCGTCCTCCGTCGAGAATCGCGCGGAAGACGGCCGCGTGCGAGAAGACTACGCGAGTTACGTCGGCGGATCGGTCTGGGCGCTCGATTGGCACCCGAGCGAGCGCGCGTTCGCGGTGGCGGCGAGGGGCGAGGGACACCACGCGCACGAGGCGAAACGGTTGGGGACGTGTCGAGGCGACGTCGGCGCGCAAATTTGGCGCGTGCGCGAAAACAGCGGACCGGAGATGATGATGATGCTTTTAGGAAACGGCGGGTGCGTCACGGACGCGAAGTGGGCGCCAGAGGTGAGCTCGACGGGACGCACGGATGAAGACGACGCGCTCGGGCGGTTGGCGGTGAGTTTGGGCGACTCGAGAGTCGAGGTGTGGACGGTGCCGAGATCGTGTCCGTCGACGTCCAGGACGCAAACATCGAACGTATCGTTCGCGGGAATCGTTCCCGAGGCGTACGGCGCGCCCTTGTGCGTGGATTGGAACGCCGTGGTTCCGGGACGCCTGGCGGCAGGATACTCGAGCGGCCGCGTCGTCGTGTGGGACGTCGACGACGACGACGACGCGCTCCGAACCGCGCCGACGTACCCGAAATTCGTTGTCACCGCCGCGGCACAATCGGGTCCATGTCGCGTCGTCCGTTGGCCTCCGCTGGAGCACCCCGAGGACGCGTCCGTGTGCGCCAACGTCTTCGCCGCCGGCGCCGACAACGCCGCGAAACCGCACCTCTTGGATTTACGCGCTCCCTTCGCCCCCGTCGGCGACGTCTTCGAGCGCGGCGCGCCGTGGATTTTAGACATGGTGTGGTTACCTCGAGGTTCCCTCGTCGCCGGGATGGAGACGTCCGATCGAGCGAGCGCGAAAACGCTTCGATCCGCGTCTTCGTCGTCCGCCGCCGCCGCCTCCAAATCGTTGATTCAACAATTTGACCTCTCCGCCGACGCCGACGACGACGGCGCGCAACCGGTATCGACGTACCAGATGCCCGGTCGCGGCGCACCGTGGGGCATCGACGCCCGCGCGAGCGCGAATCCGAGGTGCGCCGCCGCCATGGTGGCGTGCGCGTCGTCCAACGGCGTCGTCGCCGTGTCGCCGCTCCGCTTCGTCGGCAAGCGTCTTCGCGCGGCATCTCGGCCCGCGTTCGAGACGTGCGCAGGTCTTCGCGCGCGAGACGACGAGACGAACGCGACGATGCGAGCGAATCCCGTGGAAGCACCGACGTGTTTCGAATTCATCGTCCCGGGCGCGGACGACGTGGGCGACCGCGCCGACGCGTTTCCTCGCGGCGCGGCGGCGGCGCCGGGCTCGCGAGACGCGCCAACGACGGCGCAACACCGCGTGCGATGGTCGAGAGCGCCGAGCGGTGAGTGGTGGCTCGCGAGCGGTGGAGAGGCTGGATTCGTGCGCGTGCAACGATTCGACGACGCGTGGGCCGAGCGGCGATTGGAACAGCTCGAACGATTGCACGCGGGCGCGAGAGAGAAGACTTGACGAAAGACTAGCGACTACGAGTAGATTACAGATTAAAATCGACGAGAAAACCGTCCGAGACGTCGTCGTTGACGCCGTACGACAGGCAATAGTGCGCCATGATGAGCGTCCACTCTTCGAACTCGTCGAAACGCTCGATGCGCTCGATGCGCGCGCGGTCTATGGGATCGAGTCTGGCGTAGGTTTGGTTCATGTCGAGCGCGACTGCGCGGCGCCATCCGTTGGTGAGGAATCTCTCGCGCGCACCGTCGACGTTCGGCGCGTCTCGAATGCCCGCGAACGCGCACCCGCGACTCTCGACGTTGCGCATCATTTGTCTCCCGAACGCGTCGTCCGGTTCGATCGGGTCGTAGGCGATGAAGGCGCCTCGTCGCGCGCGGTGGCCGAAAAATCTCACGACCTCGACGGACGCGCCGGGTGGTAAATACGCCAACACGCACTCCGCGATCACCAACGTCGGCGCGGACCAATCGAATGCGAGCGGTAATTCATCGAACGCGCGCGTTAACGCCTCCGCGTCCCTGATATCGCACCCGAGGATGGTATACGCGTCGCCCGACGGCTCGGCTGACGCGGCGGCAATTTTTTGTCGCTTCGTCGTCGCCACCGCGTCGTGATCCAATTCCACCACCCTCGCGTTCGCGTGACGATCCAAGACGTACAAACCGATTGTATCGTAACCACACCCCACGTTGACGACGTTGAACGCCCGATTCGCGCCGACAGAGGATGCGAACGCGTTCGTCAGTGCGCGCACCGCCGCCGTCCTCGCCCAGTATCCTCTGTGCACCAACGGTGGGTGTTTCCCGGCGTCTCGGGACGACGTCGACGGCGCGAACGCGTCGATGTGATTGTCATCCACGTATCCCAATCGAACGATGTCCCTGCGCGCGAGAGAGAGGTCAGTGGGCGTCGTGAAATCTTCAATGTGCGCAGAGCTGCGTTCGGGACGCGTCATCTTCATCGGCGCTCTCACGCGCGCGCGACTCACCTCTTCGCCCGCGCGGCGTCGCGCGCGGTCTCGATGATCCCATCGATGTCATATCCCGACGCGCGAGGGAATCTCGGCGGCGGTGGGCGATCCATCGCGCGCGAGCGCGCGAATGCGGATTTGAACACCGGCGCCACTGCGACGCGCCCATGCGCGCGGCGACGCCTTCGACGTCGGCGCCCGCCCGCGCGCGCGCCGGCGCGACGGATGCGCGTCCGCACCATCGATCGGCGCGCGCGAACGGCGCGAGAGACGACGCGGCGCGACGCTGGACGCGTGGGCGCGCGCCGACGAGGCACAGGTTCAGAGACGCGCGGTGCGAGGCGGGCGGCGCGAAGAACGACACCAAGCCCCCGATGGCGCAGCGCGCGTTGACAAAGTTTTTAGAGCTTCCGGCGGTGCCCATCGGATCCTTCGTGAGCTCCCCGACGTCGCCGTTGCACAGGATGGACGCGAGGGTGAAACAGGCGTGGTTGGGGGCACTGTTGGTGCTCCCGGCGAGCGGAAACGTCGAGGATAAACTGGCGACGTGCGCGTGTTTGACGCTGGTGACGATGGTGGCGCTGCCGAGAAGAGTGTGGAGACCGCAGTTGCAGTCTCTGATGACGGTGTGTGGGATATTCTTCATCGCGGTGGCGCTCGGGGCGGATTCCGTCGCGCCGGTGGTCTCGGCGAGAGAACCGCCGGCGAGTTTAGAGGGGCTGGAAGGTTTTCCCGAACTCGTGAGCTCGTACAAGTACGTGTTATTTCATCTGGGACCGTTGCAGTTGACGAAGAAGGGGGTCAACTTGGCGATCACGTCGTCGGCGATGACGTTTACGGTGTTGCAGAGCGCGCACTTGGCGTTGTGCGTCACGACGCCAGAGGCGTTGGCAGCCGGATTGCGATGGTACCTCGCGCCGCTTCGCGCGCTTCGCGTGCCCGTGGAGGAGATCATTTTCAGTCTCTTGTTATCGCTCAGATTCACGTCCATCGTGTTCGAAGAGGTGAGAAACTTGAGTTTAGGATTAGCCGCGCGCGACGTGGACTGGCGCGCGCTCGGATGGCGCGGAAGCGTCGACGTGTTCGGTAGATTGCTGAGCCGTCTTCTGGATTCTCTCTTCGCCAACTCCGCCGCCATCAGCGACGCCGTGACGTCTAGAGGGTACACGGACGCCGCGAGTCACAGATTCGTGCTCAGTGGTCGCAAGGGTCCGGGATTAGTGGAGAACGCAGTCGCCGTCATCGGCCTCGCGGCGTTCGTCGGGCACTTCAACGGGGAGTGGATCGCGTGGAGCTTGGACGCGTACAACGCCGGTCGATGATTTTAGATAGTGTAGTAAAATTAAAACCCAGTGCTTGTTTAAAGTGAATAAATACAGCGCGCGTGGAAATAATTATTTAGAACTTGCGAGTCCCGATCTCCGGTTCGTCGACGTCCTCCGCAGGCGACTCGACGACGACGGCCTCGACGGTTTCGTTCGCCGGGGTCTCTTCCGCCACCTCTTCCGCGACGACCGCCGTCGGTTCGACGGCCGCGGTGTCGTTGTTGAGATCTTCTTGACCGTCGAACGGCTTGGAGAACACCATCGTTTTCGAAACCCACGCACAGGCGGTCGATTCGTGTCGAAGACCGGCTTCCTCAAAGAGCTCGACCAAGTTGGTCACCGCGTAATCCTTGTAGTACGGTTCGTGGTTGAACGCGGGAAAACGATCGACGGCGAGCTCGAACGCGGCCTCCATGCCGTTCTCCTTGCCGTCGCCGCGTTGAATGCTATCGACGAAGAACAACTTGCCGCCCGGTTTGAGGACGCGCGCCATCTCCTTGGCGACAGTGGAGCGCACGGCTCGTGGGAGCTCGTGGAATAAATACACGTTCGTGATCATGTCGAACTCGTTATCCTCGAGAGGCATGTCTTCGGCGTTCGCTTCGACGAGTCGAAGGCTACCACCCTTGCCCTCGAAGCGCTTGTTGAGCTTGCGAGTCGCCTCGAGGTAGTGCGGCGAAAGCTCGAGCGCAGTGCTCTGGAGTTCCGGGTGGTTGTCTCGCACGAAGGAGAGGAAACGACCGGTGCCGGAGGCGACGTCTAAGTGCTTCGTCGCGCTCGCGTCCCGGTTGCGCATGAAATCCGCAATGTACGGCAACACCCGACGACGCATGGCGTCGGCGGATCCCAAGAAGAGCGTCTCGACTTGGAAATCGTACAGTCTCGCGCTCTGCGCGCTCAACCAACCGTCCGTTTGGTAGTGGAAGTTTTGCAAGTAGTAATCCGGGTATCTCTTCGGATCGGCGAGGTAACTCTCGCGCAACTCTTGTCCGTTCTTCGCGTTTCTTCGCTCCGCCACGACGCGTTGGTCCCGCGCGTTGGCTCTCGCCAACGCGCTCACCGCCAACGGATTCCATTGCGACGCCGGCGCCGTCGTCGGGTCCATATCGTACGGAAACTTATACACACCGCTCTCCACGAACTCCAACTCAGTCTTAAACACGTCCAAGATGGCGCCCATGTGCTGCTCCAAAAACTCGCTCACCTTTTGCGCCTGCATCTCGGACATGTCGCTCCCATCCATCGTCTTCTTCACGATCGGCGCCGTCTCCGCGCTCCCTCGATCCTCATTCATCACCACTCGCGCCACCGCCTGCGCGATGGCGACGACGTCCAGATCCCTCCCGTCCGTCTCTCTCGAATTGGCGACGCCCTGCGCCAGGAAAAACGCGAATCGAAGTCCCGCCGACGACGTGTACGCCGTCCGCGTCGCCGCCTTTTTCGCCTCCTCGGGCAAGAGTTCATCCACGCGCGCGCGTAACTCTTCCAACGCGCGCGCGAGCGGCGGCGGCGGCGACGACGACGACGACGACGACGACGACGACCCCATCGCCGGTGCCGACGCATTCATCGCGCGCGTCGCCGTCGTCATCGCGTCGCCTCGCCGCGTCATCGTCATCGTCATCATCTTTCGCGGTCGCGTCACGCGCGCGGACGCGACCGACGCGACCGTCGCGGACGACGCGAACGGCGCGACGGACATGATACACGCGCGCTCGCTCGCTTCTCGGCTCGCTCGATAACCCGCGCGCGCGCCGTCGTCGACCGATCAATGCGGCGACGCGACCGCGCGCCACCGTCATCCACGTCCCGGGGGGGTGACGTCGACGACGGCACGCGCGCGAGTCCTGACCCCTCGCGTACCCCCCCCCCCGCGACGCGACCACGCCCTCACACACACGCGTGCTTCTCTACGACCCAGGTGTCCGATATTTTTAGAAACCATACATCTATCTATACATATCTGTATATTAATCGGACTATACGTACGTATACCATCATCCGAGAGGCCTAGCTTTTAAGGCACACGAAGGGTGACGGTGATCCACCGCAGAGGCTTGAAGACGACCATCATGGGCCGGACAACGCGCTCGGACGCGGATGTCATCCACGTTTCACGTCCGTCTTCGCGTGGACGCGGTGTCGCTCGCGCTCTTTCATCACGGTCCGTGTTCGCGAACGCAGCCGAGGACGCGACGCGACGTCGAGTGAGGACGATTCCATCACATCACGCCTCCTCTCCTCTGAGGCGTCGTCTCCACCGCGTCACCGCCGGTCCCGGCACGCGAAGCGCCTCCACGCGACACGTTCCGAACGACGAGCGCTCGTTCGTGCCGTCACTCTCGCCCGTCGTCTCCGCGTCGTCGTCGTCGTCGTCGTCGTCGTCGTCGAAGCGTAAACCTCGCTCGCACAGCGCCGCGGCGCCCTCCTCGGACTCGCACGTCAAAATGGCGAAACTCTCCCCGTCGGGAATGAAACACCTCTTGATCCTGTGTGTCACCTCCGCCTCGCACGCCGCGACGACGTCCGCGGCGTTTCGTCGACGACGCGGGAGATCGTAGACGACGCACGGATTCTTCGAGCGCGAGTGTCGCTCGAGCTCGTCGTCCTCGACGCGCCATTGGCTCTGCCAGCCGTAGCGCAATTGATTATACTCGGGCGTCCCTTTCTCATCGATGGCGTACCCCGACCCGGCGACGCGGAAAAACGGTGCGAAATTACCCTCGCTCATCGTTCGTCCTCGATGCTCTCGCGCGCGTCTCGATCGTCGACGACCGACGACCGACGGAGTGTGCGGTTCGTCACCTGTCGAAAACGCTCGAAACGGCTCATTCCTTTCTTCTTCAATTAGACTTTCGATTCGTACTGTACACTATTACACGGTATCTCATAACGATATCCAATGGTGATAAATACGTGCCCATCGCATTCGCGCCAGCCCCGTCGGCGCGCGTCTCGCGCGCCTCGCACGTCGTCGCGCGCGAGCGTCGACGGTCGACGCCGACGGCGCGAACGATGGCGATGGCGATGACTTCTTCGCGCGCGCTCGTCTCGCCTCGAGCGCCGACGGTGACGCGCGTCGCGAGAGAGAGACGACCGAGGGCGCGCCCCGCGGCGGCGCGCGCGCGCGAGGGCGACGCGGGAGACGACGCGCGCGCGAGCGCGAGCGCGTCGTCGAGCGATGCGCGCGGGCGCGTCGCGAGCGCGCGCGAGGGCGACGCGGACGGGCGCGAGGGGCGCGCGCGCGCGAGGGACGGTGGACGAGCGACGACGTCGAGGGGGAACGGGAGATTCGTGGCGAACGGGAACGATGACGCCGGACGGCGAGACGGGACGGGGGACGGCGCGACGCGGCGGCGGGCGAACGAGACGTACGTGTCGACGTCGCGGACGCGCGCACGAGGACGAGACGAAGGTCGAGGCGCGGCGAGACGAGAGGAAATATTACTCACGCGGGGATTGATTCTCAACAAGCTCGTCGTGACGCGCACGAGTGGATCGCGGTTGGGCGTCGCGACGGAGCTTTGGGTGGACACGGACGAGTGGGAAGTCGTGGCGTTGGACGTGCGACAGAACGCGTTCGTCGGAACGGTGGACCACGTGTTGTTGGAGTCGTTGAGACAAGTCGGGGATGTGATTTTGGTGCACGACGAGGACGCCGTCGAGCAGCGATGGAGCGCGTACGGGTACTCGCAGGTGGTGGGGAAAGACGTCGTCACCGAGAGCGGACAATTCATCGGTCGGGTGAGAGATTTCGAGTTCGATCCCGAGGACGGGGCGATCGCGAGATTGATCGTGGACGCGTGGGGCGTGCCCACGGTGCCCGAGGGCGTGGTGTCCACGTACGCCGTGGACGTGGCTGAGGTCATCGAGTGCGGACAAGAGCGCATTCTCGTCGCCGAGGACGCAGAGAGTCGAGTCGAACAGCTCAGCGTGAGCGTATTACAACGACTCGCGCTCACCGCGCCGCCGTGGGAGGAGGAGGAGATGTACGGGGACGAGTATTACGCCGATGCCTACTACGGCGAGTACGGCGAGCGCGCGGCTCGATCTCGACGCGTCGTGGACGAGTACGCGGCGTACTCGGACCGACGACGCGGAGATGAGCGCGCACCGGCGATGCGATCTGCGTACGAGCGACCTCGCGCGCGACGAGAGGGTATTCCTCTCGTTCGACCGACGCAGCCGTACGAGCGCCGCGACGTCGACGGAGGCTACGGCGACCGTCCCGGGTTCAACGATTGGGTCGTTCGCGACACTCGACGCACCGAGCGCGAGTTTGAAACCGTGGACGCGTACTGGGAACCCCCCACGCGTCGCGCGAGCGTCGCGGCGTCCCCGCCCGCCGGTCGATTCCCTCGCGGCGGCGAACCGCCGCGCGGAGACAACCGCCGACCTCGATCGCCGACGAATCCGTCGCCACCACCCGCGACTCGCGCGCCGAGACGACCGAACGATATCCCTCGATCGTCCGGCACCTTTGACGCCGCCGAGGACATGCTCTGAGCGTCGACGCCGTCCTCGCGTCCTCGAGTGACGTACTACACATAAACATTTCTTCGGACATTAGATTACATACTGTATATTTTTAAGCCTATCCATAACTCATTTTACGAGATGACGTGATGACGTCGACGGCTATCCTCGACCGCATCAACCGCGCGCGCGTCGCGCTCGCCAGTCGACGACGCGTGTCTCGTCTAGCCCCTCGCGCGGTCGAACGGAAGTCCGCTTCACGCACATCATGTTCGCGTCGATCTCTCACGCGCGCGCGCTCGGCGCGACGTCCGCCAAGGGCGTCCCGAACGCGCTGTCCCGAAAAGCGTCGCCATCGGACGCGCGTCGATCGCGACGCGTCGTGCGCACGCGCGCGGAGGACGCGGGCGCCGAGGCGGGGGCCTCGACCGAGCCCGCCGGTACGCCGGTGAAGAAGACGTCCATGCTCGTCATCGGCGCCACGGGGACGCTCGGAAGACAGGTAGTGCGACGGGCCCTGGATGAGGGCTACGACGTCCGGTGCTTGGTGCGACCGAGACAAAACCCGGCGGATTTCTTGCGTGATTGGGGCGCGACGACTGTTTCGGCTGATTTGACGAAACCTGAGACGTTGCCGCCGGCGTTCGTGGGCGTGCACACGGTGATCGACGCGTCGACGGCGAGACCGGAGGAAGACTCGTACGCGATCGACTGGGACGCTAAGGTGGCGACCATTCAAACCGCGGCGGCGATGGGCATCTCGCGATACGTGTTCTACTCGATCGATCAATGCGATAAGCACAGAGAAGTTCCGTTGATGAACATGAAGTACGCGGTGGAGGAGTACTTGAAGGTGAGTGGGATGGATTACACGGTGCTTCGGTTGTGCGGTTTCATGCAGCCGCTTATCGCGGGATACGCCGTCCCGGTTCTCGAGGAACAACCGCTCTGGGGTACGGATGACGACACGAAGACGGCGTACTTGGACACGCAAGACGTGGCGAAGATGACGCTCGCCGCGGTCCGTAGAGAAGAGGCGGCGAACAAGGTGATGACGCTCGCCGGCCCCAAGTCGTACAGCGTTCGCGAAGTCATCGCGCTGTGCGAAAAGCTCGGTGGCGCGGAAGCCAAGGTTTCCAAGGTGCCGGTCGGTTTGTTGAAGCTCACACGCGCGGTCACTCGCTTCTTCCAGTGGTCCGGCGCGGCGAGCGACCGTTTGGCGTTCGCGGAAGTGTTGGCGAGCGGAATCAAATTTGAAGCCGACATGACGGAGACGTACAAGATTTTGGGGATGAGCGAGGACGAGGTGACCACGCTCGAGCAATATTTAGAAGAGTACTTCTCCAAGATTTTGGCGAAATTGAAGGAAGTCGGCGGCGAATCGAGACAGCGCGACTTCTACCTTTAAGCACGGCTCGGCGTCTCCGCAAATGTAATAGTTGCACAACAGTTCATTCTAACAAAATTCCTTCTACTCCTCCTCTTTCGTCTTATTCTCGACGCTCGATCGCGCCTCCTCGCTCACGCTTTCATCCACCACTTTCTTCTCGCTCACGTCGAGCGCTTCCATCTTTTCCGAAACCTCCTCCGCGTCCGCGGAGGGCGTCTCCAAAGGAGGCGGAGGCGGAGGCGCGCTCGGCGCCAGCGGCTCTGTCTCGGACTCTGAATCTACGATCTTTTCTTCTGACACCGTCCCAGCGCTCGACGTCGACGCATCCACGGGCGACTCGCGCACCTCCTCCTCCACTGGCGGAGGAGGAGGAGGAGGTGGTGGGGGTGGTGGGGCTGGAGGCACGGGAGGCGAAGACGGAACCGCCGCCGCCGCCGCTGCTGTCGTCGCGGACGACCAACGTACCGGCGGTGGCACCGCCACCGGTTCGTTCGACACCACAGGTGTCGGCGCGGGATCACTCAGAGTCTTCAATTCGGTCGGTTTCCGTCCCAATTGTATCGCCTGCGTCAAATCGAACGCTCGCCACTCGGCGAACTCGCGCCGTCGGGCGCAGTCCTCGTCCCGCGTCACTCGCCTCTCCTCCGGCAGTTCCTCGAAATGTTCGAGCGCTCGTAAAAACGTCGACGCCGCGCTGAACGCTTCGACGGTATCTTTGGTTCGCTTTCCCGCGCGGTCGGCGCGGTCGGCGCGGTCGTACACCTCGAGCGCGAATTTTCGACAGGTGGAGAAATCCATGCGAACGTCCCCGGATAACGGCGTCGATCGTTTCGTTCGCTGCGCGCGCGCGCGCGTCGAGTCAGTCAATCGCGTGTCTGTCGTCCGTCTCGCGCGCGCGCACCTCTAAGACGTCCAACACGGCGCGCAGAGCGTCATCGGGACGCGGGTGTAAACTCATGCCAACCTCCACCGCGCGCATTCGACAGTAATACGCCACCGTGGGCGCGATGCGCGCGATTTCTCTCGCGCGCGCGATGAACTGCTGCATTTCTCTCGGCGCGCGCGCGGTAGCGCCGGCGCTCGCGCGCGCGTCCGCGGGCATGGCGGACGAAGAGTGTGGGCGCGGGACGAGGCGGGCGGTTGGTCGGTTGACTTGTCCCGACGCTCTCTACGGCGCGGATCGATCGCGCGATGTCGTCGGTCGACTACAGCGCCTCGGGGCGCGTTGATTACAATTTAATTTTCGTCGTCGTCTACGTCGGCGTCTTCGGCGTCCTCGGCGTCCTCGAGACACTGTTGATAGAGCAAATCGTGGTGTTCGCACACGGATCGAGGACAGACGGAGAACATGGCGGACGAACTCTGCGCGCTCTTCGTCACGCACATTCTGCACGAGGACTTTCCGACCGATATGCACCCAGAATAATCGACGTCGGTGTGTCCGAGGGTGCGACAGTAACGCTCCGAGTATTGGAAAATACCGCGCTTGGCGTCCTCTAAATTCGGAAGACACACCTCCGTCTCGGCGTCGGCGTTACGCGTCGACGCCTGATTGTCGAACATTTTCTGTCGTCGAGCGACGTCTGCGGCGGGACGGCGTTTGGGTCTACCTAGACGAACTCTTTCCTTACCCGATGAGCTCTCCTCTTCGACGACGCGTTCTTTCGGATCCGGATCGCAACCTTTCACGTCGTACGCGTCGCAGACGTGGTGAGAACATCGCACGTACGACTTGACTTGCGTCGCGGCGGCGGATCCGTCGATGAAACAACTCTGACATCCCTCGCTCGATTTATCGTCGCATCCGAGCGGTCGCTCCTCGTCACCCATACACGCCTTGTTGTATTGGCGAAACACGCCATGCCTGGACTCCACGTGCGCCGGGGCGCACGACGAGGAGGCTTTGATGCTATCGTCCTCGGCAAACATGGGCACGACTCCGAGGGAGGCTTCGCGCTTAGATTTCTTTTCCGATTTCTTCTTTTTATCGCGGCTCGACTTGGCGTCGTCATCGTCGTCGTCGACGTCGTCGGCTTTGTCAACCTCCTTCTCGTCGCCGTCATCGACCGCGGCGGACTTTTTCCTCTTCTCACCAGTGTCAGCGTCATCGTCGTCGTCGTCGTCGTCTTTGGTCTTAGTTCCCTTGGAAGGAGATTTTTTCGTCTTTGAGGAATCCTTATCCGCGTCCACGTTCTCGCCGGCGCGTTTCGCGTCCTTCGCGTCGGAAGACTTTTTACCAGTAAAGCGCTCCTTCATGCCCTTGAGAATTCGATCCGTCGTCGCTTTGAGCGGCTGTAACGTGGGATCGGCCGTTTTTAACGTGTTTTCTCCGCCTCTGATCTCCATCGTTCCCGGTTTCGTCGACGCGCCCGAGTAGAGCACGGCGCCGACGCCGCACGCCACGACGGCGGACACCGCCACCGCGGCGTACTTGACCGTCGACACTTTCAGGCCCATGAATCGACGCACGCGCGGCTTGGCGGTTCCATCTAATAGAGACGCCGTCTCGCTCTCCTCCACGAGCTCGCGCTCGCGCTTCTTTTCCGCGCGTCTTCGTTCCCTCTTGGCGCGTTTCGCCTCCTTTGCCTCCTCGCGTCTCCGACGCTCCTCCTCCTCCCGTTTCGCCCGCGCGCGCTCCTCTCGACGTCTCTCCACGTCACGCCTCGTGACGAATCCAAACCCTTGTTCTTCATCCAACGCCGCGCTCCGCGCGCGCTCTAATCCTCCCGCGAACTCGTCGTCGTCGCTCTCGTCGCTCTCGTCGCTCGCCGCGCCGCCCAAACGCTCCGCCACTAATTTAGACGTCTTTCGCATCCTTCGTCTCCGTTCACTATCCCTCCCGAACGTGCTGTGCGTCGGCGACACACTTCCACCGTCACCGGACGCATCATCCCCGGCGCGATGCCACGCGCTTCGTCGCCTCGACCGTTCGCCCTCGCCCGCGTCGGCGTCGCCCGCGTCGCGGTCCCAAACCGCGCGCTCCTCGTCCCACCGCGCCTCCTCCTCCTCCTCCTCCTCGCTCGCCGACCCACCGCCGAAGCGATCGAACCGTTCGCACTCAGACACCGTCACCGACGCGTCTCCCGCGTCCGACGACGTCTCCGAACGTCCATCCGCGCGTCCTCGCGCGCAACACTTCATGGATGATCACACACCGCGTTCGAACGAATCGAAAAACCACGCGTCGTCTCGACGCGTCGTCTCCGACGCCTCCGACGCCTCTTCACGCCTCGAACGACGACGCGTCTCGTCGTTCACCCGCGTCGCGCGTCTCCTCTCGCCCCGCGCGCGCGTCTGCGACCGACGCGTCGTCGCGCGCGCGCGGGTCCTCTTTCAACACCCACATACATACACATAAAAGTCTCAGTATACTACTACATGTATCGTAGTGTCACCATACATACAACCATCCGTATCCACAGGTTCGAATGCGCGCGCGCGGTATCGCGACGCGTTCGTTCGTTCGCGAAGACGCTCGGTGCAGCGCACGTCGACGACGCGCGCGTCGCGTCGCGCGCGGTGTCGCGTCGACCGCGCGTCGTCGAGATACCGCGCGCGATATTTTCCACGTCGGCGTCGTCGCGCGACTCATCGACCGACCGACGCATCGACCGACGCATCGACCGCACGACTCATCGCCCCGTCGTCGACGCGAATCGATCGATCGATCGATCGATCGATCGATCGATCGATCGATCGACGACGACCGAGACGCGCCGCGCGGTCGATGCGTCGATCGAACGAACGAACGGATACATATATATTTTTCCAAGCACCCCTCGTCCCCGTCGTCCATCGTCGTCCTCGTCGTATCATCGCGCGCGCCCCCGGTCGACGATCGACGCCGACGCGCGCGCGCCCTCCCCCCCTCGCCTCGCCTCTCCTCTCCGCGCCCCCGGTCGACGCGTGCGATCGAATCGAATCGAATCGACCGAGGTCGATCGACCGACGCGCGTCGCGCGACCGAGATCGGTCGATCGACGCGCGTCGCGCGACCGAGGTCGACCGACCGACCGACGCGTCCGTCCACGCGTCCCCGCGCGTCCGTCCGTCGCGACGTTTCGCGCGCGAGAGAGAGATATTATTCACGCGCGTTCGTCCACGTGGGATTGATTGTCTTTTCTGTCCATCGCGCGCGACGTGATATGCCATTATCGACGGTTCATGACTCGTCATACATACATACACGGAGAGATCCCCCCACGACGCCCGCCCGGGATGGATATTTGTACGTTTCATCCACACCGATGGGATCTCGACCGCGGACGGCGTCGCGCGATCGCGCGAGTGATGTACATAAAACACAAAACACACCGAATACACGGTCCATCACCGTGCTCGACTACGACCGTTCATCGTCCATCGTCCATCGCGCGTGTGTCAGATGAACGGACATTCGGAAAGGACCGACCGCGACCGACCGACCGCGCGCGCGACCGACCGCGCGTCCGATGGATCCGTCTCCGAACGGAACGTCCGTCGCGTCGTCGCGCGGTCGAGGACGCACACCGCGACGCCGCGATTCGGGTCGATCGGTTCGTTTTTTATCTTCATCGTTCACGCACCGTCGTCGTCCACGCGGAACGTCCATCGATCGGACGCGCGTCGATCGATTCGATTCGATCGCGCGCTCCGTCTCGGTGGTGACGCCGCGATCGAGCGATCGCGCGATCGATCGCGAGACGACGGCGACGCGCACGGCGACTCGATCGACGACGCCCGTCGATGCGCGAACGATGGATGTGAATATCGCGCGTTCGAATGCACGCTCCCCGCGGTCGAGGTCGGTGACGACGAGCGACGACGGTGATGGGAACACGGGTGACGCCGATCGCGAGTGCGCGCGAAGGCACTCGTTCAGTACTGATTGTTCGGCGATGACGACGGCGACGGCGACGCGCGGCGTCGCGCGGGATGACGACGTCGACGCGCGCGCGGGCGTGACCGGTGATGATGATGTCGACGTCGACGTCGATGTCGATGCGTGTGCGATGAACGAAGCGTCCGTGACGCGTCTGCGCGCGCTCGCGGCGGCGCGCGGCGACGTCGCGACGCCCGACGGCGCGGAGCTTCACGCCGACGTGTGCGCGACGTTGTTGCGCCGGGAGGGGACGTGTGGGCGCGACGCGGTGATGACGCGCGCGGGGAGAGATGCGGGGGGGACGTGGCATCACGCGCCGTATCGCGGGCAATTGGTGGAATGGATATTGGACGTGTGCGCGGGCGAGCGATACGGGCCGACGACGGCGGACGTGGCC
>Ga0181577_10000743_pt1 | contig 26390 bp, 32 predicted proteins | sample 101ome_21_FD_132468 | JGI IMG/M metagenome (GOLD analysis project Ga0181577, IMG submission 132468) | Coastal salt marsh microbial communities from the Groves Creek Marsh, Skidaway Island, Georgia - 101413BT metaG (megahit assembly) | ecosystem: Environmental > Aquatic > Marine > Intertidal...
AGTGCTGATTGTTCCTGAAATAGGCGTACTTTGATATAAGTCATCGCCGGGACTGCTCTTTCTTACGTAGCCAGAAACGGGTTGATTTTGCGTTAAAGAACGTGTGTCGCTTATCTCGCCGTTAGCGTCTGTTAATCCGTTTATTATTACAGTTCCTGCCGCTATCGCACCTCCTGAATCAGCCGTCAAATAAACCCTAGCGTCTTGTATCAAAGCACTAGTAAAGGCGTCTTTTGCAGTAACTGTAGTTGTTACCTGACCAGTTACTACGGTCATTGTACCAGCGCCTGTGTTGGTTACAGATGATGTGTTGCCATCTGAAGGCGTGTTAAATGTAGAGTTAGACGCGTTGTTGTAGTCTATGTCAAAATTGTTAGTACCGTGCGTAAAGGTTTCATTGTTGTACGTACCTGCATCTGTAATCAACAGGTCTCTGTCGTTATCAGCAAACGTAATGTTGTTAATGTTGTTAGTCAAGGGTAACCGCAAAGCACCAGTACCTGCGCCTGTGGCTGTGCTGTTTTTAATTGTGTTGTCAGTAAAGGTAGCTGTCAAAGGTTCTATCTGACCACAACTATCAAAAACAGAGTTTACAACTGTATCACCAGAAGAAAAGTCTGGGTTTGTGCATTTACTTATTTGCAGGCCGTCAAATGAAAAACTTTGAGTTCCTGTCGTTGTATCTATATTATAGTTTTGCGTACCTGCGGCTGAAATAGCGCCGCCCGTCACGTCTACATCACAAGCGGTTCCTTGGTAATTGAGTTCGTACAAAGTTGTGGACACAGGTCGGTCACGGAAAACAAGAATATCCCCATTACTTTCAAGATAAGTAGCAGTAGATCCTGTACCTATCTGAACGCGTCCTGTTAAAAAGATAACGCCGTCTACGTTAGTAACAATACCGTAGGCACTAGCGGCGTCAACAGAAGCAATGCCCGACCACGTAATAGGATCTACAGACGTACCGCCTGTGACTGTATACCCGTCTCCAAAAGTCCACTGGTCGACCCATGTGTTTGCCGGGACGTTTCTAGGCTTAGATGTTGTGTTAACACGTATGCCTATCTGTGTGCTGTTTCCTGTAGGTACAGTACCGCTGGTAGGTGTGTTGCCTGTGTAAACAATAAACTGTCTCCAACCACCAGCATAGGTATCACTGCCTCCTACAGTCCAGAAAGCAGTGTTTGTACCATCAGAAATCCACAATTGGATTCCGTCATTGGCTTCTGTATCAATGTTACCAACAAACGAAAAGTTGCACCAGAGGCGAAGATGCTCGCCCCCGGACAAGTTGAAAGTACCACTAACATAAATTTCATTGACACCATTAGTAGTTAAAGCGCAAGAAACAGAGTTGTTTCCTTCGACTTTAATATCAGGGTCTAATGAAAAGGTATCTCCTACCCAGTTAGCAGTACTTTCACCGTCATCAATGACAGTAATATTGCCAGTAGTTACTAGAGTTGGTGTAGCCATTACGCATCACTCGTTCTAATCGCCGCTGACGAGCCTCCACCTGAACCCAGTGTTGCAGGAGACAAGAACTCGACAATCGGTGTTACACCACCGTCACGTACTTTAACTACTAGCTCCCTATCTGCGTTATATACTACTGTAAATGTTTCTGATGTTGATGCCGCAACTTTGTCAATGTAACTAATAAATACATTGTTAGCCGATGTTGCATTGTCACTACTAAAGTCCGTACTGGCGATAGTAAACGTGCTTCCGCTAAACGATGTATAAGCAACCCGTCTGTAAAGACCTGCGTCTGTCTGAATACGAATTGTACCAGAAGAAGGAGTATCACTAGGAATTGCGGTAGTGACTACTACAGACGTTTCTGTGGCTCCTGAAAGGGTAGTGTTTAGTGATAGCTGTGCAGTATCAATAGTTGTGCTACCCACGCCTGTTGAGCTTGCTACAAGAATAGTATCTTCTGTTGCTACAACACCCGAAACAGTGAATGTTACATTGTTTGGTGGCTCACGTAGAGTTCCAGTCAGGTCAGTAAAGTCGTCGTTGGCTGTTACGTCGTTAGGATCGAAACCGACACCAAACGCACCAATAATAGCAGAACCTGTAGACACACCTAGCACAGAAACTGTAGGTACGTCACGCTCTGTAGCTGAACCTGTGGTTGTTACAGTAGCTCCGGACGTGCCAGCAGTAATTAGTGTGCCGCTAGAAGGCGCAGTTCCTGTCAACAACTGAATCCACATCTTAGTTGCTGATCCTGCTGTGGCGTTATCTACGGCAAGCATTTGACCTGTACCGCCTGTCCAGCTTACGGGTTCAAAACCAGCGGCGTCAAATGTACCAGAGCTAGTACCGCTTAAGTCAAGCTCGTGTGTAATACCACGGAACAACAGACCGTTCAAACCAAATAGTGTGTCACTGGTTCCGTCACGAGTCAAGTACTTAACACGCTCGTAAGTGTCGTTGATTGTTTGAGTACCTTTGTCCCATTGAACGTAGTAATCTTCGTCAGCACCGTCACCTGTAATATCAATCTGCTGGTAACCTTCGGTAAAGGTAACTGACGTATAACCTGCTACAGTACCTAACGCTGTTCCGTTGTTGAGGTCAGTACCTTCCGACAACGCTAGTACGTTGTTACCTCGGGTTGAGCCGTTAATTGAAAACTCCGAGTAGGTGTTTCCGTAAGTCCGACTAAGACCAATTAAACGACGACCATCGATGTCTGCTCCGCCTGTGCGTACTTTAACTAGGAATCGGTGTGAAATACCAGAGGCGGCATCTCCAGTAGCGGCCTTATGTGCCGCCTCGTTCCAATAGTCATTAGTCAATACTGCTCCGTCTTGGATGACTTGGAGAGTGGCGGCGTTACCAAAATTTACAACACCATCGTAAATTACGTCACCGCCTGACTGAATGATAGAACCGTCGTACAGGTATTCTGCGGAAGCGTCGTCAATATTATATCCATTGATTAGCGTAATAATGTTGTCCGTAGAACGCTGTGACGGGTTAGCGTCAGTAATGTCTAACTGGTCGTCACCTGAAGACGTTGCGTTGTCTGCAAAGTTCTGTAACTCCCTGTGTAGTTCAATGACCGTGCAATAGCTTGGGGAAGCTCCGCCGTGAAGGTCACCTACGTATCGAATATTACCCGTAGAACGAGTAATACTCCAATCTGTTGCAACAAAAGCCATGTGGCCTCCTTAAATTGTTAAACCCCTAGAGATTACAAGGCCGCTAAGGGTAGGGCTTGAAAAAGATCTGTAAAACGAGTCTTCACTAGTACCGACAAGACGGTAGAGTGTCGTACTTCCGTACACGTAGGAGTACACGTCCCCACTAGTAATAGTCTCAACAAACGTGGGCGTAGATGTAAACCCAGAGGCGTAGTCTATCCACGTATAAGTTTCGTCAGCGTTGGTTATTCCACCAGCAGAAACAGAGGCATAAACCTGCTGTCCTACCGCAGTTAGGCTTTCTAAGCTTCCTGCGTCTACGTCAGAGCCGTCGCTAAGTTTTAGTACAAGATGGTTATCAACATCAATTTCAGCGTCTACTACCGATACGCCGTCCTGTCCGTCTTGACCATCTTTTCCGTCAACACCGTCCCGACCAGCTTTTCCTTCTGGTCCAGTGTTTCCTTGTTCACCACGGTCACCTTGCTCACCTTTCGGGCCTTGTATGCCCTGCTCGCCTTGGTCACCTTTTTCGCCCTGTATAGTTTCTACTGCGCGTATTTCAGCCAGCAGTTTATCATACAGCGCTGTTAATTTTAAGTCTACATTCATTGAGAAAGTCGTGACATCAACAGTTGTTCAGCTTTGTTAGTCTGCTCTGATGCTTTTTCTGTGTTCTCTTGTTGTCGTTCGCGTGTGACTACTTCTCTCTCTTTTAGCATAGCTTCGGCAATCCGCATTCGACGATCAAACTCTTTGTCATCAGCGTCACCTTCTTTGAGATTCTTTGTAATAGCGTTGATCTTGTCAATCTCAAGCTCTTGTGGAACCACTGCGGCTTCTGCTGACAGCTTAGTAGCCCTAGCGCTAAACTCTTGAGCTTGTGCTTTAATAGCCGCAGTTTGTGACTGCTGGAACTCAAGCTGTGCCTGTTGCTGTTGCATAGCCATCTGCTGTGCTTGTGGGTTAGGCTCTAGTGCTTTCTGCATTGCTCTAATCAAGTCTTCTCTGTTAGACAGATTCATGTTTTCTACAATGCTTTGGATTAGTGTGTTATATACCGGAGACTGTTTATCCATAGTTTGCAGGAGTTGTACAAGCTGTGTAACTTCGTATTCTCTTGCAATAATCCCTAATGTACTCGTTGCGTTAAACTTATAGTCAGCTACAGGATAACTATCAGGGTCAAACTGCATATAACGGTAAGCCGCTTTTTTAACAAACGGAATTAAAAATGACTGTTGGAAGTTGATTAGAGTTCGCTTATGACGTTTAATAATAGCCCCAAGAGACATAGAAATACCGGCGGCAGTAGCCTCGCCATTAACCTGACCCGCAATTCCTGCTGAGTCCACGGCTCCGGTAGCCTGTTGTACCATCTGTTGTAGCGCCCCGGCTTGTGCAAAGGTAATCTGATTAACATTACCAAAGTTAAATGGCTGAAGAATTTCACGAGGATCTCCGTTGGTTAAGATCATCTTACCGGGACGTACTTCGGGCTTAGCGCCTCGTGGGAGCCTCGTAGCGTCCAAAGCAAGCATGGGGTGAATAGTTAGGTTAAGTGCATCAATACGTGCCCTTAGCTCGGTATCTAGGGCCTTCTGGGAGTTGTATCCTTTTTCGCACACACCACGACCCCAGAAGCGTCCGGGCACTACGTCCCAAGGGAATGCCACAACAGGACGGTCCTGCATCATGTACGGGTTTGGCTCTGCTTTTAGTAACTCGCCATTTCCTAAAACGACAATAGCTTCAGCGTAATAAGAGTCTTCTTCCATTACGTCATCGCTTTCTTTTTCTAGCATATGACGTGGAACTTTACCATAGTACTTAGTAAGCCTTACTTTTTCGTCTGCATAAACTAAAAGGTCGTCGTCTGTAGGCTCTAGGGAAGAATCGGGAGCCGCTGTACCTAAGTCTACTTTTCTGTACACACCCTGTTCTTGTAGTTCTTCTACGTGGTATTTAGAAACAAACTCGTCAATCGCCACACCTACGGCGTCTTCAACAGAGGTTGCTACAGGTTCAATAAGAAAGTTTTGGGGTAAGACAGGTCGTAACTTAACTACGGTTCTATCTGCGGTGTTAACGCCTACAGCAGTCAACTGTCCGTCCATAACTGGTTGTGTTGCCGGTGTCATTTCTTTTATTTCTTCTAAAACAACTTCACCAATACCTACACCGTATACTGCGGCATTAATTAGGCATTCTGCAACAGCTTGTCGCACTTTGCATTGCTCAAAGTCTTCCGTCAGTTTGTTTCGTAGAAACTGTACGTCTTGTTTTTCTGTGTCGCCCATGTTGTCTGAAATGTCAAACCACTTGCCACGACCAAAAGTAGCCTCTTCTAGTTCTGCTACGTTAGACTCAACAGCTTGCTGTAGTGCAGGAGAAATAATACGGGAGCGCTCAGAGCGACGCTGGCTGTCAGCAGGATCCCAAATACCACGCCATAATCTATAGTATTCATCGAATTTTTCTTCATAATTTGCTTCGTAATAGTCCCTCCAATCTTGACATTTAGTAGTAACCCACTCTTCTAGGGTTTCTTCAGCCATCAAAGGATCTAACTCAAACATTTCTTCCATATTAGTATCCTGCCACTATGTCTAATATTTCGTGGTCATCAATTTCAAATTCGTAGCTATACGCCACGTTAGCCAACTGGTCTATGTACGCTAGCGCATCGACTAAGTCGTCGTGCGTCAGTACGTCTGGAAATTGAAACAACTGGTCGAGAAACCTAGAGTTCCATTCACCTTTGTTAAGTGTTATGAAGCCGTTTTCAAACCTTCCCTGTAACGCCCACATAACACGGTCTGTTTTCTTTTTGTTACCGTGTGTAAGTTCTTCTACCCGGAAAAACGTACCGTAACGCTTCTGTAAATCAAACAGGGGCGACATTACGGCTTGTTTAGCAATACCTCTCTCGATACCCACGCTAACGGGACGGTAGTCTCTAACGGCCTGAAAAATTTTGGCGGCAGTCTCGTTAAGGTCCCATCGACCATAAATAATATTATCAACATACCAACCATCAGGATTGACTTTAACGACTGCGATTGCTGTTTCGTCGAGCTTACTGTTTTTGGTCTTCTTTTTATTGACTTCCTCAAACCCTGCCAAGTCAACAGCAATGTAGTAGTCTCCTATCTCCGGCTTATCTTCACTAAACTTAACCCAATCTTCCTTAAACATTTCTGACCCACGCGCTTCAAAACTAGCCATAAATTCTTGGCGAAACGCGTAAGAAGACATAGACTTTTTTGCAATATCGATTTCACTGGGGTCCAGCAACGGATTATCATACGAAGTAAAATGCCAACTGCGATACGTAGGATCGTCTTCCAGTTCAGCGTACTTGTATAGTTCATAAAAATGGTTCCTTCCCATTGGTGTACCGATGAACAATGCACCGCCCTTTTGGTCAGCCAACGCAGGTCTCAAGATCTGCTCGAATACCTCTGGCTTCATGTCGGCGTATTCGTCCATTACTAGAAACTTCAAGGACACACCACGCATCGTCTCGGGTCTGTCGGCTCCCTTAAGACTAATCGTGGCCCCGTTGACTAGCTTGATCTGAAGGTTGTTAATATGCGAACCTTGGATCACTGGGTGTCCTAGCTCCAACAAGGTCTGCCACATGATGTCACGGGCTTGTCCTTGTGTGGGCGCAACGTAAAACACATGGCCTTTGTTTGCCTGTAGTGCGTTTACAATCAAAAGCCAAGCGGCTAGTCGAGACTTACCTGTCCGTCTACCTGCCGCTACAATCTTAAATCTTGTGTCGTCTGACCAGACATCTTGTTGCCAAGGCAGTAATTCTATGTTAAGATCCATTAAACAAAGTTAACCAGTGCTGGTGCATTTTCTTCTAAGTTAAATGTAACAGCAACTTCCATGTCACCTACCTGCCCAGCTTGAGCCCTAACTACTTCTCCCTCGTGTAGAACAAAGATAGGTGCCTGTGATTGCCCACCTAGCGTTATGTTGTTGTTAGCCGCTACTTGTACAGTGTCAAAAATGTACATTAAGTCGTTAGGCGTGCCTGCGTCGTCTGTCCACTTAACGGTTACGTTTCCGGGAGTGCCCGAGTGGTTAGCCGCAAAAACAAAAGTAATGTTAGCGTGATAACCATCAGGAACTGTAAACAACGGAGTCTCTGTCGTGTCTGTCAGTGTTACGTGTTTAGTATAATACATCAATACGTCCAGATTACAGGGGTTGTGCCACGGGTGTCGAGGTGTACAAAATTCTTAGCTACACCTATACCAGTAAACCCGTGCTTAAGAGCTAAGTTTACAATGGTGTATAAAGAACCGCCGTTTGTTATTTTTATGTCGGCGGCAATGCCCTGACTATGTGTCCCCGGACGAGTCTTTTTGCTCTCTTCAGGGTGCGTAGGCGAACGATAGCCAGAGGTCACAATAAAAGGAAAGTTACATTCTTCCCGTAGAGCGTCTAGCTTCTCTAGAAACTCCATGCACATACGGTTTTCCCCGCTATGTGAGCAATCAAACTCGTCAACAGTGAAATATTTAAGCATCGTCTATTATTTCACCTTCTATTGTAGACGCAGGGCTTACATCAACTTCCCCCACGCCTGTAATATTAATTTGTATGGCGTTTCTGCCCGCACCTTGGACTACATCTTTCTCAAAAGCCCCTACAGGTAGTATCCTGTCCATCACAAGTTTCCAAGCGGCGGCTTGGTTTTTATGTTCGTTGTCCAAAGCGGCGTCAAAAATAGTCTCAAGCACTTTACGTGACTTAGGACTAGCCAACATACGAGCTTTGTACTCGTTTATGATCGATGCGTCGCCTTTTGGACGACCTACGGCACCTCTGTTGCCTGATTTTACGGCAGAAACTTCAGTCTTTCGGGGCCTGCCACGACCTCTTTTTTTAATTTCGTCTGGCATTAAAAGTTATCCCTAATTACAACAATAGTATAACACAAGTTTACACAAAAGTCAAGCTATTTTTAGACTAATTCCTGGGATACTGTAAACTTTAGTAAAATCAACAGGCTACATATGTTTATTTTTAACATAATTTTCTTAATTTTCACCTATTTTGTGCCTAGGTAGCAACCCTATTATAATTAACGTGGCGTCCCTCCCCCCGCCCCCAAGTTATCCACAGGTTTTACACAAGTTGTCCACACCTGTGAATATCCTGTGGATAACTTTACCGCGACCTGTGGATAAATCTGTGGATAACTTTAGGCTGCCTAGGGTTGTGGATAAAGTTATGCACAGGTTATCCACAGGTTATCCACAGGGTCAACCCAAGTTATCCACAGGTTTATCCACAAGGCTCTAGAAGGCCATAGAATCGCCGTCACGGGGTTCCACTGCTGGGGTATGCTTGGGTATCAACTCAAGTTTGTCCGCGTTTTGCAAAATAAATTGCATTTTGATATTGACAAATGTGTGGACTTATGTTGGTGCCTATAGTTGGCATGGTTCATGCTACGCGAGCATTCTATATCACGCGCACACGCGAGTAACATACAACACCGTCAATAGTCAATAAAAAATTAATGGTAATATTTACACTAGACAATGGCCTGTAATTCAGTACAATGGTCACATCTTAAATAAACAAAGGTAATGACATATGGATAGACTAGAATACGCAAAGAACGTTGCACAGGACGCAATAGCATGTGCGCAGGTAGCCGCTGATGAGGCGCTATACGCGATCACTCACTCAAACAACCGAGACACCGTTAACGCTCTGATGTCAGATATGCGTAAGAAAGCACTGCTAGCGGACGATGCACTGCTAGCGTACCAACAGATCAAACAACAGAAAGCGTAGACGCTTGACTAATGCTAGGGGATTCGTTAGAGTCCCCTATCGTGAGTCGAGCCACTGCCGGCGAGACCTAAACCTAGCCCAAGGGAGGGCAAACAACATGGAAAACGTAACCACATCAAAAATTCTTGGTCGATCTGTAATCCTTCGCAAGCGCAAGATCGTAGCCAAGCCGTTTAGCTACTCGGAAGGCCTATGCTTTCACAAGCTAACCGGTGGCCTGTACTCTCTCTACATTGAGAAGGGTTCACCGGAGCGTGCGGTTGGCTTCGGTAAAATCATAGATCGGTAGTTACTGCCGGGATTCACGGAACCTCGCCTAGTGCGGGGTTTTCGTGGTATCTAAACAAAAGAGGGCAACACTATGTACTTTGACCGATGGGACATTTGCGAGGCATACTATATCTATGCTGTCGACTATATGAATGGGCAAAAAAGCCCTGAAATGCGTATGCTTTACAGGCTCAACAAAATGGGGTATAAACCTGCCGGATTCCATGGTGGTTATTCGTCGCTATCAGAAAACGGTAAGGCCATCTATCAATCATTGATTCGGAGATACGCATAATGATTAAACTGTCGAAGGCCTCAAAAATGCCCGGGCGTTCATGGTCACTACAAGCGCTTGACACTTGTCCCGGTTCAAAGAATCGAGACGGGTCACTAGTGGACGCCTGTAGTGGATGCTATGCCACGCAAGGCAACTACCGCTACCCAAACGTCAAAGCCCCTAGGGAGCATAATCGACAAGATTGGAAACGTGGCCAATGGGTAGACGACATGGTCGCAGAATTGGACAATGATCGTTATTTCCGGTGGTTTGACAGCGGCGATGTTTACGACATCCGACTAGCCCGTAAAATCCTGGAAGTGATGAAACGGACGCCATGGTGTAACCATTGGTTACCGACACGCTCGTACAAATACGAAAAGTTTATCCCTGTTTTTACTGAAATGATGAAATTGCCTAACGTGGTTGTCCGTTATTCTTCAGACAGTATTATTGGAGAAACCGTAGAAGGCTCTCAAACGTCCACCATAGCAACGCCAAGCACTATCCCTAGTGGTGCCCTAGTTTGCGAAGCATATCAACGAGACGGCAAATGCGGGGCTTGTAGAGCGTGTTGGTCAAAAGACGTGGCGATAGTCTGCTACATTGGTCACGGGAAAAGCATGGTTAAAAAGCAAAATGACATCATTGCGAGGGTAGCATAGTGGAAAATCAGATATTGACGGACATTGTTATACTGTTATCATTTTTTGGCGTTTGGGTGCTCTTTTGCGCCCTGACGGAAAGACTAGTAGACAAACGCAAACCAAAGGGAGCGACTAAACGATGACTACTACATTTTACATGTGCCAAATTACCGGCAAATACTTTGAAGACACGTTAATTGGTAAGACTGCAGTGCGAGTCATGGATTACCCGGGCGAGCCATCATGGGGACTATACAAGACCTTTGATGGTCTAGCAGTACTTTGTGATTGTGATGTAGAACACGCTATAGAGGGTTTAAACAATGGTGATTAAGATTTTAAATGATAGGGTGTCTGTTGATGCCCTAGGGTTACTGCCAAATTTCTTTGATAGGGCGTTATATATCGAAGGACAACCAATACAGTCTGTAGCAGACAATATGGACGATATCTATTATTACGGTGGTTTTAAGTACCCTTTTGATGGTGTTATCGATAGCGACGGTTTGTACGTAGCAGATAACGATGAAGACGAACCATTGGAACCTATTGCAAAGCTAGATAAAATGGGGTACACTCTATTTATCTACCCCTACGCAATAACCGGGTTAGTAGACAACAAAGGTAATCAAAAAATAGGGAGGTTTGACTAGTGAATGTGTTCTATTTAGACCGTGATCCAGAAAAAGCCGCCAGTGTTCAGTGTGATCAACACGTGGTGAAAATGATATTGGAATCTGCACAGTTGCTTTCTACCGCTCACCACGAATTAGACGGCGAATCACCGGCATATAAACCAACGCACAAGAACCACCCGAGCGCTGTTTGGGCTAGGTCTGATGTTAGTCACTACAATTGGCTTTACCGGCATATGATGGCGCTAGGTGACGAATATACCCGGCGTTTCGGGAAGGTACACTTGACCATCCATAAACACGCTAAAACGCTCCAGAAGCCGCCAAAGACCATAAAAAACCAAGTGTTTAGTGATCCACCCCAGTGTATGCCGGACGAGTGTAAACGCTTAACGGCTGTTCACGGTTACCGAGTGTACTACAAACGCAAAGCAGACGATTGGACAAAAGCCGGACGTCCAATGCGATATACGGAGGCTGTTTAGATGAAAACCTATAGAGTAGAAATAAACGCTGTTTACCGGGAGGTTTACGAAGTACAGGCAAACAGTGTCGAAGAGGTCGAAGACGTTCTATATGAAGGCCAGTGTTATAATACAGAGTCCGAGTGTATAGAATCAGACATAACTGAAATCAAACTAGTGGAGAAAGCAAACAATGGCTAAAGAAAGCTGGGAACTATGGCATGACGACATTCAGCGTCAATATGAACTAGAGGACGCTTACGACGAACTAGACGAGGATGATCCAGACCTTGAGTGGAAACTAGAGCAAAACCAAATGGTGAACGCTGTTATTAATATTTTACGGCAGGGGAAATAGTATGACTATGAAAGACTACAGAATAGGTGTGTTTTTTGAAGAAGGCGCTGTACTTAATATTAGTGCAGAGAGTCCAGAGCAAGCGAAGGAAAAAGCTATAGAAATGCTAGATTTATATGCTGGTGTGGACTATTCAGATAGCTCTAATTCAGAAGTAGTGTATCGGGATTATACAGTTACGGATGTGGAGGTGAAAAAGTAGCATGACACTGGAAGACTTTGAAAGAGGTTACAGCGTAGGGCTAGAGGACGATCCTTGCCCTACTAGTGACCCCAGAGACCACGCAATGTTAGAACACATAGTGGAGTTTGAGACTGAAATGTACCGTTTAGACTGTTACAGGCGTTACCGGGGATGCACTTCCCGGCAACTTGAGCGAATCATGGCGAGCATTCACGGGGAGGGCTGGGAAGATGCGTTGTAAAGCTTGTGATAGAATACTGGAAGAGCAAGAGCTTGTTAAAAAAGACCAAAACGGTGATTTTCTTGATTTGTGTACTGTTTGTGTACGTGCATCGGAAGATTATGACGAAGATACACTAAATTTAGACTTGACAAACGAGGAAAACTATGATACCCTCTACTAAAGTATATACTAAAGAAGATAACCAAAGAAATAAAACAAAAGAAATACTTCTTTGGTTAACTTCTGTAGTTATTCTTATGTTAGGGGGCTGTGTGTTACCAAAAGAACCTGAAGGTGTTTGTCTGGACTACAAAAGGTTTAGGACAATAGTTGAGGAATGCACCCCACTGTACGGACAATTGATCTGTATTGAAAAAGAAAAGGTAAGAGTTATTTGCACTAGGCGGGAGAATAGTGTATAATATTAGTATGTTCTGCATAAGTAGAGCAATTTTTAAACGATAACGGAGATTATTCCAAATGACAGCAAGAACTGTTGAAGGTGTTGTTAATTTTAGTAACCTGACCGAGCACGACGTGTTCAATGGTCAATCCACCGGCTCTTACACTATGACAATCACGTTGTCCGACGAGGACGCTAACGAACTGTCAGCCAATGGTGTTAAGATCAAGGACTATCAAGGCAACAAACAGCGCAAGTTTAAATCGATCTACGAGATCAAGCGTTTCGATGCCGAAGGTAACCCATACATGGGGGAAGTGCCGTATAACTCCCGTGTCCGCCTGAAGTACAAGCTAGGTAAGGCTCACCCGGTGCATGGCGTGTCTACTTACCTTGAGGCTGTTAAGGTGTTAGAAGAGGCTGAATTTGAAGCTTCGGCAGATGCGTCAGACTTCTAAGTTTGTTCGTCACGAGGGTTGTCCGAAGTGTGGTTCTTCGGATGCCCTCGCTGTTTATGACGACGGCGGGAGACACTGCTTTGGTGTTAACTGTAACTATCATCTTAATGGTCAAGACTCTGCTATGAACGAAACACAATTACCAAAAGCCATCCCACTTAAAATGGGTGGTACAGTAGCGTCAATCCCCCAAAGGCGGTTATCCGAGCAAACCTGTGCTCGCTACGGGGTGACCATTGAGTACTCTGCCACGGGTGAAATATTACGGCACTACTACCCTTATTACAAGACCGACACGGGTGAAATCTCGGGTGCTAAAATAAGGGACGTAGACACAAAAGGATTCCGAACCTGTGGTGACATGACGGGTGTTGGTTTCTTTGGTCAGCAAAACTGCACACAAAACAGGTACGTCACGATCACCGAGGGTGAGCTGGACGCAATGTCTGTTTACGAAATGTTCGGCAAACAGTACGACGTAGTGTCTCTACGCTCGGGTGCTGGCAATGCGGCAAAAGAAGTGAAGGAACAGCTAGAGTGGTTGGAATCGTATGAAACCGTCGTTCTCTGTTTTGACACTGACAAAGCTGGTGATGCGGCTGTTGATGCTGTTAAGGATTTGTTCAGCCCGAACAAGCTACGCATCTGTCGTTTGCCACTAAAGGACGCCAGCGAAATGCTGGTATCCAACCGGGTTAAGGACTTTGTCCAACTGTGGTACAACGCCAAGGTTTACCGACCTGACGGTATTGTAGCCGGTACAGACACTTGGGACAAGCTTGTAGAAAAACGTAATGTGAAGTCTATCCCTTACCCTTGGGCAGGACTCAATCACATTACTAGAGGACATAGACCCTATGAACTCGTCACCATCACCAGCGGTAGTGGAATGGGCAAGTCCCAATTCATACGTGAACTCGAATTTGATCTACTACAACGATGCGAAGGCAATATTGGAGTCCTTGCTCTTGAGGAAGATCTGGCCAGAACGACGCTTGGTATCATGTCGGTGGCGGCAAATAGGCCGTTACACTTGGAAGAGGACACTCCTGTCGACGAACTGCGACCATATTGGGAAAGCACGTTGGGAACAGGACGTTACTACCTATTCGACCATTGGGGGTCAACTTCGGCTGACAACTTGCTTGCCCGTGTCCGTTACATGGCAAAAGCCTTGGACTGCCGGTATGTTGTACTTGACCATTTGTCTATCGTCGTTAGTAGTCAAGAGTCGGGAGACGAACGAAAAGCTATTGACGAAATAATGACCAAGCTACGCACCTTGGTTGCCGAGACAGGCATCTGTCTGTTTCTCGTGTCACACCTTAGACGATCTCAAGGTAAGGCACACGAGGACGGTGCACAGATATCCTTGGGTGAACTCCGGGGTAGCCAAGCGATTGCACAACTGTCAGACATGGTTATTGCCATGGAGCGTGACCAGCAACACGAGAACGAAGAAATCAGAAACACAACAACTGTACGTGTTCTGAAGAATCGTTACACTGGTGAAACTGGCCCGGCTTGTTGGCTGTCCTATGATCGTACCACCGGGAGACTGTCGGAGGTGCCTAACCCAAACATTGGTGATGATTTTTGATTTACCTTGATTTAGAAGCAGACGGACTCAACCCAACCACCATCTGGTGTGTCGTAACACGGGAAAACGGGGTATCACAGGTACATACCAACCGTAACACCCTCTGTGACGCTCTGGCTGGCTCTGTGAGCGTTTGTGGACACAATCTAATAGGGTACGACCTCCCTGTGCTAAAACGTCTCTGGGGGCTTTCTGTGGCCTCTGACAGGGTAGTCGATACTTTGGTACTTTCTAGGCTGTACGACCCAAGTCGGCAGGGTGGGCACTCGTTGAGGGCTTGGGGTGAAACCTTGGGCTTCCCCAAGGGTGACCATGACGATTGGTCGTGTCTGTCACCCGAGATGATTGACTACTGTATCCGGGATGTTGAAGTGACCGAGGCAGTGCACAAGAAGCTCGTAAACGACATGGAGGGTTTCTCTCAAGAGTGTGTCGATTTAGAGCATAAGGTGCAGTTTGTTGTTCAACAGCAGGAACGCAACGGGTGGGTGTTGAACCAAGGTCTAGCCCACGAGCTATGTGGGTTGTTCAAGGAGGAAATGAATGACATTGAGGCCGAACTACAGGAAACCTTCCCGCCAATTGTCGAGCAAAGGTTCTCTGAAAAGACAGGGAAAAGACTTAAAGACAAAGTTACAGTTTTCAATGTGGGATCCAGACAACAAATTGCAGAAAGACTTGCAACTAAGGGTGCAACGTGGAGCCAGAAAACGCCAAGCGGAAAGCCTGTTGTCGATGAAAAGACGCTTAAGGAGAACAGTCACGTCTCCGAGGCGGGAAAAGTTTTGGAATATCTTACTCTTCAAAAGCGATATGCGCAAGTTTATTCTTGGCTAGAAGCGGTTGAAGACGACGGTAGAGTCCACGGTCGTGTCATTAGCAATGGCGCTGTCACTGGACGGATGACACACCAGAGTCCCAACATGGCGCAAGTCCCGGCAAGCCACAGCCCATACGGGCACGAGTGTCGCTCCTGCTGGACTGTACCAGAAGGGAAAAAACTAGTCGGGTTTGACGCTAGTGGCCTTGAGCTACGGATGTTAGCCCATTACATGGACGACAAGGAGTTTACCAATGTCCTGCTCACTGACGACATTCATACAAGAAACCAAATGGCTTCAGGACTTAAAACAAGACCTCAAGCAAAGACTTTCATCTACGCTTTCCTTTACGGAGCCGGAGACGCAAAAATTGGAAGTATCGTTGGAGGAAGCGCAACAGACGGCGCAAATCTTAAGCAACGATTTCTACGAAATACTCCTGCTCTTGAAAGTTTACGAGAACGAGTTATTAGAGCGTCTAGGCGTGGCTATCTCGCAGGACTTGACGGTCGAAGACTACGAGTTAGATCTGAACACTCGGCACTAAATACGCTTCTACAAGCGGCTGGTGCAATTGTGATGAAAAAGGCTCTGGTGATACTCGACGAGTACGCAACAAGCTGGGGCATTGATTACAAATTCATAGGTAACATACATGACGAAGTACAATCGGAGGTGGCTGAACACCAAGCAGAGAAGTTTGGCTGGCTCGCAGTCGAGTGCCTTAAGGCGGCAGGAGTACACTTTGGTCTCCGATGCCCACTCGACGGAGAGTACAAAGTCGGATACACATGGGCGGAGACGCACTGATGGACAACCCAAATAGAAAAGGAGACCTCGCTGAATATTATGCTGTTACTTGGTTGTGGGACAACGGATACGAAGTTTTTTTAAATGCCGGTTGCACTGGACCGATAGATATGATAGCATATAAGGATGGAGAGGTAAAATTGATTGATGTTAAAACCAGCAGTAAAGACCATAGAGAAGGATATCCACATAGGATTGGTACAGGAAGGACACCGCTACAGAAAGAAATGGGCGTTGTGTTCCTGTCTTACCACCCGGATACACGCAAGCTTGCTTGGGTAGATCATCACGGACTAAACGACAAACAGCTAGGACTTGACTTATGAAAAACATTTATACGCTCGTAGACGACATCTACAAATTCGTAGAGACGAAAAGGGTGCCGGAGGGCGTAGACATTGACCAGTGTATTGACGACTTCGGTGAAGCTGTTAAGAGCTTGATGAAGAAGGAATTTGGTGGTAGTCGTGGTTGGGACGGTCGAAAGCTCCGTATGTCTAACATTGGTCGGGAAGATAGATTCCTATGGAACCACTACAACAATGTGGAGAAGCTGAAAGACATCCAGCCGCACACGCTTGTTAAGTTTTTGTACGGTCATTTGATTGAAGAATTGTTATTATTCCTTACGAGGGCATCGGGACATGAAGTCACAGCAGAACAGAAACAATGTGAAGTCAATGGTATTACAGGCTCTATGGACTGTAAAATTGATGGTGTTGTCACTGACGTTAAAAGTGTTTCCAGTTATGGGTTTAAGAAGTTTAAAGATGGAAATCTGGCTTTTGACGACCCGTTTGGATACATTGCTCAAATTAAGGGTTATGCAAAAGCAGAGGGAGAGACTGAATATGGTTGGCTAGCGATGGACAAACAAAACGGTCACCTTACCTATCTTATGTATGACGACAAGGACACACAGGCTCCTGTCCATGAAAAGATAGGGTTTGACATCAGTGACCGTATTGAACACGTCAAGGAGATGGTGAAACAACCAGAGGCACCGGAGCATTGTTACCAGCCAAAGCCTGACGGCAAGAGCGGCAACATGAAGCTGGACATAGGTTGTTCATACTGCCCTTACAAGAAGAGCTGTTGGCCGGGTCTACGTGCCTTCTCTTACTCAACAGGACCTAGGTTTTTAACGGAGGTTGTCAATGAGCCGAAGGTTCAAGAAATCGAAATTTCGTAGTACGTTTGAAGAAGACGTATCAAAAATATTAAAAGGGTTTGATTATGAACCGTTCACTGTTCCATACACTATTAAGCGTAACTATCGTCCTGACTTTGTTCATAGGTCTGCTGGTGTTCTTGTTGAGTGCAAGGGATTCTTCCGAGAAGGAGACACCAAAAAGTACACCAGCATACGAGACAGTCTGCCCGACGGCCAGCAACTGGTGTTTGTTCTGATGCAACCCAACAAGAAGATACGTAAGGGGGCTAAAATGACTATGTCTCAATGGTGTGACAAAGAAGGAATTTTATGGTATAATATAGATACATTACAGGAGTTGATTGATTATGTCACTAACGCTAGAGGAAATTAAGGAACGCCTCTTGAAAATCTATGATCCTGACGATCTTTTGGAAGCTTTAGAGATAAGCTCCGAAGAGTTACTGGACAGATTTGAAGATAAATTAATCAACCGACTGGAACAGTTTGAAGAAGAGCTAGAGGACGAAGATGAGCATTGACAACGCAAAACCCGAAGAGTGGGACGCATTGGTAGCATTAGATGGTCTGTCTGTTTTGAAAAACCCAGACCCGGTAGAGAAGCCGGATCATTACAACAAAGGATCAATCGAAGCAATAGAAGCAATCAAGGCGTCCATGCCTGCTAATGAATTTAATGGATACCTGAAAGGCAACGCTTTGAAGTACCTTTGGCGGTACGACTACAAAGGTAAGCCAGTGGAAGATTTACGGAAGTGTCGGTGGTACATTGACAGACTAATCAAGGAAATTAATTAATGGACGCATATCAACAATACATTCACAAGTCACGCTACGCCCGGTACTTACCCGACGAGAACCGACGAGAGACTTGGGAAGAAACAGTAAACAGATACTTGGAGTTTTGGCTTGAGCGTGATCAGATTACTCTAGAGGAGATGAATGAAATCTTCCCGGCTATCCATGATCTGGACGTTATGCCCAGCATGAGAGCGTTGATGACTGCCGGAGAAGCCCTGAAGCGTGACAACGTAGCTGGCTTCAACTGTAGCTATCTACCCATTGACCACCCTAAAGCCTTTGACGAGATGATGTACGTGCTTATGTGCGGCACCGGAGTAGGCTTTAGCGTAGAACGACAATACATTAGCAAGCTACCAGAAGTAGCAGAGGAATTCCATGACACCGATACCGTTATACACGTCGCCGATAGTAAAATTGGGTGGGCTAAAGCATATCGAGAACTTATCAGCTTGTTGTATTCAGGTCAACTTCCCAAATGGGACATCAGTGGAGTACGACCTGCTGGGGCAACCCTTAAGACTTTCGGTGGTAGAGCGTCTGGTCCAGAACCTCTTGTCGATCTGTTTAACTTTACCGTTGAGGTCTTTAGGGCCGCTTCTGGACGTAAACTCTCTTCAATCGAAGCACACGATATCTGCTGTAAGATTGCACAGATCGTTGTCGTCGGAGGCGTCAGAAGGTCTGCCCTTATCAGTCTTAGTAACCTCACTGACGACAGAATCCGAAGAGCCAAGTCCGGACAATGGTGGGTAGACAATCCACAACGAGGGTTGGCAAACAACAGTGCGTGTTATACAGAGAAGCCAGACTTTGAGGCGTTTTTGAATGAGTGGCAAAGCCTATACGAGTCCCGGTCAGGAGAGCGAGGTATGTTCTCTAGAGTCGCAAGTCAACGACAAGCTGAAAAGAACGGGCGAAGAGATGCTACCTATGATTTTGGAACTAATCCATGCAGTGAAATCATCCTCCGACCCTACCAGTTCTGCAATCTTTCGGAAGTTGTTGTCCGGCAAAACGATAGTCTCGCAGACCTCAAACGAAAAGTACGTGTTGCGACTGTCCTTGGGACTTTACAGGCTACCCTGACAGACTTCCGTTACCTACGTAAGATCTGGAAGGACAACACACAAGAAGAGGCTCTGCTTGGCGTGTCTCTAACGGGCATCATGGATCACGCTGTAATGTCAGGAAGAGGAAACAAAGATGATCTCAAAGATTGGCTTTCTCAACTCCGAGAGGAAGCGATTAAAGTTAATGCAGAATGGGCTGGAAGGCTTGGTATTAATGCTTCTACTGCCATTACTGCTGTTAAACCTTCCGGTACTGTTAGTCAGTTGGTTGATTCTGCATCTGGTATCCACCCTCGATATGCGGATCAGTACATTAGACGAGTTAGAGCGGATGCAAGGGACCCGCTATGCTCCGTCCTCGAAGCCGCCGGAATTCCCGTAGAGGACGACGTAATGTCACCCACTACCAAGGTATTCTCCTTCCCCATAAAGTCGCCTGACGGGGTTGTGACGGCCTCTGAGATGGGTGCCATGGAGCAGTTAGACCTGTGGGAGATCTATCAGGACTACTGGTGTGAGCATAAGCCGTCCATGACGTGCTACTACCGGGACAACGAGTTCCTTGAGGTGGGTCAGTGGCTGTACAATAAGTTTGACAAGATTAGTGGTATTTCTTTCTTGCCTTACAGTGAGCACACATATCAACAAGCACCTTACGAGCCTGTGGATATTGAAACCTACAAAGAAATGAAAGCAGAGTTACCCGAGACTATCGATTGGAATATCGAAGAAGCCTCGGACATGACCGAAGGGTCCCAGCAGTTAGCCTGTACCGGCAACAACTGCGAATTGTGACGCTAGTGGGGGCTTAGGCCCCCTTTTTTACCATAGAGGTTAGAATGAGCTACACCATCAAGCAACAAATAGAGCTACGTATTCGTATACTAGAGCACAAACTTACTAGGAGCATCCCTGCGGCACGTAACAACGAAATACGAGGTGAAATTATGGGTCTTAAGTGGGTACTAGAGAAGCTCTAGTCCTGTGTTGCCCTCTTCAGCTCTCGTGCAAACTTAGGATCTTCTGCCTGTAGTCTTTCCAACCTACCACTAGACTCTAGCTTCTTGTAGATTCTAGCCCGGCTTGACTTAGGCAAGCTTCTGATTGTTTCTTTTGCATCTTCGCTATACAAAGTACCTTCAGACACAGCAAGCGATTCACCTATTCCTGTAACAGCTCCTGTAGGCTGGGTGTACGCTACTTCGGCTCCCCGCACTGGCACGCTTTCCAGAGTCTTTTGTGCCATTTCATCAATCTGACTAACGCCTTCACGAATAGCTTGCTGACCTTTAGTCTGCTTAGCAATCAACCTCTGTCCTACTTCTGTAGCTAACAAGCGTGCACCAACGAAACCTGTCGCAAGACTGCTCCCAAAAGCTTGAGCACCTTCTACAATTCCCATTTGCCTACCAGCAAAGATAGACGCTTGGCCTATTAACGCCGTGTTGAAAAGACTTTCAAAAACAGAAGCGTCAAAGCTACTTGGCATAAGTCTTTTAAGCGCCTCTGTTTCGTTTTTGGCACGTATTCTTTGTTTTTCTAGGTCTGCTAAATTTATTTTGAAGTCTCTTTGTGCTTGTGCAATACGTTCCTGCAAATCTTGTCTAGAAGCAACTGACGTTCCTTCAACTTGAGCCTGTCTTTTTAGTTCTCTAATTTTTTGCGTATGCGCTATTGTTAAATCACGCTTAGCTTGCTTTAAAGATTCTTGAAGCTTAGTCTTATCAGCCTCTGCTTGCAGTTTAATCTCCTCTAAATCTTTGTTAGCTTTTGCAAGTATGTTTTTATTGTTTTGCTCGTTAAGTTTAGCCAACGTCTGAGCTGTTTTCTGAAACCTTCCTTGTGCCCTAGCGGCAAACCTTGGACTATAACTTTTAACAGCCTCTAACCACTCCTTGGCCGTATAAGCCCCAGAAGCGGCGTTTCCACCAGAGGCTCTTGCAGTAGCGCTGTCTGCTATGGATTTAACACTCCAAGCAAACCTGTCTGCCTCTAGTTCAGCAATTTGGTTTGGCTTTAGTCCAGACTCAAGTAGAGTATCTATTTCTGCCTGCACTTCTCTAGCAAATTGTTGACTTGTGGAAGAATTTTGGGATAGGTTGTTAATAGCTCGGGCGACGTTAGACCTTATCTGAATCAGATCCCGACCACTGATAACACCATCCACGGATCTTAGCTCAAGCTCACTTGCTAAATAGTTTTTAATTTTAGTGGGGAAAGCACCGCTGTCCAAAAGCGCTAATTCAGGATATTCTTTTTGTACCCGAGAAACCATAGCGTCTAAGGCGTTTGGGTTTACTTTATATTCTAAATCGTTAACAGTCGTAAAACCATGCTTTTTCCAAAGCCTGTCTAAGTGACGTAATGCCGCCTGTGGGTCCATAGATCCAAGCGCCAAGATTTCTTCTTCCGGGGCACCGGGAGGCGCAGACGCCCTTAAAGTTTGTCCTCTAAATGAAGCGTTCGCAACCGATACCGCTTCATCAGCATCTTTTACTTTAAGAGCTTCTCTTACTGCTTTGTCTTCTTCAGCTTGCTGTAGAATAGCTAATTTTTCTCTTGCTTTTCTCTGGCCGATCTTACTCGTAGCTTCTTCAAACTCTATGTTTGCCGCTGAAATTCTATCTTCAAGTTCTTGTGCTACTTGCTCTTTGTTTTCTGTGCTTTCTCTTCCAATTATTCGTTTAGCTCTCTCCAGCTCTTTTGCGGCGTCTGCTATGATTCGATCGTTTTCCTCTTTTACCATAGTAGGAGTAAGCGCTCTTCCGGCAACTTTCCTAGCTTGTTGTTCGGTCAGGGTTTTACCGCCATAAGCTTTACTAACAACTGATCTGTAGACGCTACCAGCAAGACCATCAGTAAACATCAAGTTTAAAAAGTCTTTTCCTTTTCCTAACTGTTGGGCCATTCTGTTTTCTGTAGCCCCATCATATGCCTTTTTAGCGCCAGCAAATACAAAAGGAACAGCCGCAGACACGCCTGCTGTAACTGCCGCATTCTGTACTTTTTCTTCTAAGTTCTGGCCTTCAAAACCAATTACAGCACCTTCTGTGGCGGCTACACCAGCTAACGCTTTAGTAGGACCTACTTTTGAAAGCGTCGAAGCAACCGGGGCTGACAACGAAGCTGTAGGAACACCAAAGACGGCTTGCTTAGGTGCTCCCGCAACAGCAGGCAATGCTGATTCTCCCCTAGAAAGTGCTTTAGCAAGTTCTAGAGATTCGTCACTTCTTGCGGCAAACTGACCACCTAAAGTTGCGGCAACGTCGTCAGCGGCTTGCGCCCCGGTAGAAACATTACGCATTCTGGCGGCTTGTGCAAGGGCTTGACCACCCGCTAAAGATGCCGGAGACAATATACTACCTGCAATGTTGGACGTTATTGCAAGGCCGGGCCTTTCTTCTTGGAATCTAGCCGACTGCGCTTCTAAGCCCCCTAGCATTTCCTTTTGAATTTGTCCAATCGACTTGCCTTTTGCGAGGTCTGGCTGTAAAGCTTTAAAAGCGGTAGCCGCAATATAAGCCCCTATTTCTTCGCCTTTGTTTAACCAAAGTCCGTCGATAAAAGAACGAGCAACCATTTCAACATCACCCGGCTGTAGATTACCTGACTCTACTTTTTCTACCGTTGCTTGCATGTTTTCAGCAACAAGCTGTTCCTGCTTTTCTTGTGGTGAAAGGCGTAAATAGTCTGATTCTCTAGGAAAAGCCACTCCGGACAAAAGAGCGGCAACTTCTGGATCAATGTCTTCTGGAAGATCTTCCCCAGTGTGTCTATGTTTCAAAGCCATATTTTATCTCTTTATTTATGGAGTTGTGGTTTCTTCGGGTTCTTGTACAAACCTAAACGCTAGCGGTCTTACACCGAATATTTTACCCATTTCTTCTGTTGCTCTAGCCCTCGACATCTCTCCAGATTCTATTTTTTCAACGTATACGTCAAAGATATTTTGGTATTCAGCAACCCGGCTTGTGCTTCCTGCTGAAGACGGTGAAATACCTGCCTCCCTTTGGTCCATAAGGTATTTATCAAACAACAAAGCTCGGTCAGCCGCATAAGCTTGTGCCGCCGCTGATACTCTTAAGTAAGCCATTATTTGTTTGGGATTTGCGTCGTTATCCGGAAAGCCCCTACTAAAAATCTCGATGTCTGTATCAGAAGCTACTCCCGGAGGTAAAGAATTTACAATGTCGGTATTTATTTCGCGAATAGCCTGTATTTTTTGTTGCTCGTTTTTATCAGTAAGGCCCAACAACTTATATGTTGCTGTTTTTATACTACCAAAAACACCAGCCGCTCGGTCAGGATCTACCGCAAAATCCGCTAATAAGTCTAATGCTCTTTCATAACCATTACTGTTTTTCGTATAAATTTCGTTTGCTTCCTGTGCCGCCTCTTCAACTTTAGCAGATAATTCTCCTAAACCTTGGTTTTCAGTTTGATCCAAGTCTCGCATATTTTGTACTAAAACTTGATTGTCAGGGCCTATTAAGAAAGCACCGTCAGGAAGTACTGTTGTTTTTTCAACCGGTTTGTTGTAGGCAACCTCTATAAAATTTCCTTTGTCATCTTTAACATAAACTTTTTGTCCCGAGCTTGTCGTAATAGGGTCTTGCTCTGGTTTTTTCAGTACTTGAGTGGGGTCGTCTCCAGACAATACTGTTGATCCTTTAGCTACAACAAGAGGGTCTTTGGGAGTAGTGTACGCCACCCTTTGCGCGTCAGTCATGTTTAAGACCCTTTGAATTTCTTGTTCAGGGTTTTCTGCCTGTCGTGCCTTATACAAAGCAGAGGCTTTAAGCTGGTCTCTTTGTCCTTGCACTAGATTGACTTCTCTTAGTCTAGCAATTTCGTCGTTTGCTTGTTTTGTATAGGCCGCCGCTTGAGCGTAGTCCCCATCTTCAGTCGCAAATTTTGAAAGCATCTGAAGCCTAGAAATAGTACCAGCCGGAGTGTCGCCTGCGGGAATGCCTGAAAGCATACCTGCTCTTTTTTCTTTCTTTGCCTTTTCTCGCATCATTTGAGGAGAAGAACCGATCGCTTTTCCAGCGGTAAACAGCCCTTTACCAAAACTAGGGTTAGCCAGTCCGGCAATTACACTTTCACTTATTCTAGCCATTAGTTACCACCTCCAAAAATACCGGCCAGCATCCCTGCCGCCGCTTCACCAAGCAGATTAGACCTTCCAAGGTTAGCCGCTAGGTCAGCATCGATACCAGACATAGTAGACTCACCAAACAAACCAGCGCCGTACAGTTGCGCTTGCTGTTGCTGTGCCGCAGAAGTAAGACCCGGCTGTAACGCTTGTAGAAGCTGTTGTTGTGGCATATAGCCAAGACCCATGTACTGCTGTCCCAACTGAGCTTGTTGCGCCTGTTCACGCTGTGCTTGCTGTGTAGCGGTAAAGTAAGCTTGATTCATCGCTTCTTGTTGCGCTTTGTTCATCTGGAAGTCTTCAGGAGCCATGCCGCCAAACATATTACTAGATACGCCTAAACGGCCTTGTGCCGCCATGCGCTCTTCGTTAGCAAGACGCTGGCGTTGCATTGGGTCTTGCATAGCTGATTCCATCTCACCAAAGATTTCTTGAGTCCTCTGAGCTGGATCAAGCATTGCTTGGTCAAAGAATCCTGTAGCTCCTCCAAACAACTGCTGTTGCATGGCCTGTTCTTCAGGGCTTATCGACATTGTAGTTTGGAAGGTGCCGTCAGGGCCCATAGAAGCTCCAAACTGACCTCCAGTAGCAGACGTTAGCGTGTACGGTGTAAACGCCGTCTGTTGCATCTGAAGGTCTGCTAGAGTGTCTGCGTATCCTCTCGCTTCCTCTCCTAGATCTCCTAAATCTTGATAGGCACCGCCCAAAAGGCCTAGGGCGGCGGCTCCTCCTATAAGATCACCGTATTTGTTCCACCATTCACCCATAGTTCTGCTCCGTTAGAAAATCTTACCCATTAAGGCTAAGACATTTAATTCCTGTACTGAAAATTCTGATCCGTTTATTGTTGCTTCTAGACCGATACTTACAAGGTTGCCATAACCAGTCGTGTTCCCGTTTAGTCTAGAAATGTTTACACCTGTTGAAAACTTATTTACATTAAACTGTGAAGCACCTTCTGCATCAATATCGCTAGCGAAGTACGCTGGTTCTTGGCTAGTGCCTATTGTCAAAGATGTTGAGTTAAAAACATCTGAAAAATCATAAGCCCACTTTAAAGCTACTATTGCGTTATTAGCTCCGATGATTGTAGGCTTAATTTTCTTTAGTAGTTTTGTTCTCGATGTGTCGCCAAAGCTCAACCGAGGACTTAAATACTTAAACGTATAAGTAGCGTTATCATCTAGATAAGTGCCGTACTTACAAAGACCTTCGATTGTTCCTACTAACAAGTCACCGTCTTCTGTTTCAGTATAAGCAGTTCCTTGATAACTAGGCCAACGGGTAACTCTGTACGCTCCGTTTTCTAGTGTACCTCTTACGTCAAAACAATAGGTAAGCCGCTGTCCTGCAAAAGTAAGCAGGTAAAAGTTATTCTCTGGGCTGTACACTGTCCTAAACCCTGCTGACGGTATTGTTGTTCCTGCCGCTACTAAGGTTTTTTCTTGTTCTGTCGCCTCAATGATGTCTTTTGTAATGTTACCGCTAAGAATCTGTAGTGGCATTGAGCCTGACTGTATTGTTCTACCAAAGCTACGCAAACCGGAATCAGACAAAAACAAAATGTCAGTACCTGTGTTTTGTACCGTGTTTCGGTCTACACAGCCCACGCCTGATATTGTGTCAGCCAAGACCATGCTCGTTGGAGACTCTGCTCCCTTGTATACCACAATGCTATGCTTACCAAAGATAATAAGGAGGCCGTTGTGCGCCGCTAGCGCTACAATTTCATCCCTACCATCAGGCCATACTTTAGAAATGTCAATAAATCCTGATGAACCGCTAGTAAAGTTTTCACCAATAAGCAAATCAGACCAGTATACTCTAGACTTTTCTAGGTTTTCAAAATCAGCAACCCACAGTCTACCGTAAGCCGCCACAGCTTCGTTACCGTGGACATTAGCAGTACCTCCGGCAGTCGCTAACGCACTGATTACTTGTACGTCGTTTGTGGCGTTGTCGTACACCAAGGGTTCATAGCCTCGCTGAAAGAAGTAGATCTTATTATTAAAAGATACGGCCTTCCAGTCATTGTCTGTGATTGTGTAAC
>Ga0181577_10000745_pt1 | contig 26361 bp, 39 predicted proteins | sample 101ome_21_FD_132468 | JGI IMG/M metagenome (GOLD analysis project Ga0181577, IMG submission 132468) | Coastal salt marsh microbial communities from the Groves Creek Marsh, Skidaway Island, Georgia - 101413BT metaG (megahit assembly) | ecosystem: Environmental > Aquatic > Marine > Intertidal...
AGGGGTTCTTTTTTCTGATGATGAAATTCCACCTGAGGAGAAGAAATATAAATTTGAGGGAAAGATAATCCGATTGACCGTGAAGGATTATGACAAGCTTCAAAAAACCTTTCATGGGATCATGGACTTTCCAGCACACGTCATAGCCTTGGATGCAGAACTTGATGGAAGTCTGAATACCGAAAACCAACGGAAGAAGTGGTATCCAGCGTTCATGGCAAAATCAAAATACCAACACGAAAATGGCTTGAGACAGGAGAAGAACTACCAACAAGCTGTACAGCGTAACCAGAACAACCCCCCCCCAAGGCGCGGCTCCCCCCCCACTAGGCCAGGTATCAATCCAATCAACGGCGGTAGTCAGTATTGCACCTCTGACCCGAACTACAAGCAACAGATGGCAGAAATGGGGATAGAAGAATGATGACTCACGACAAGGACAAAGACGAAGAAGGAATCATGCGCTTGGGTGCTGAACGCTGGCGTGACCTGACAGACAAAGAGCGCGGTGAGTTCCTGATGAGAACAGAGGACTATGGCCTCCACAACATTCAGGCAGAGCAAGCCATACTTGGCGCAATTATGTCCCATAACAACGCCTACTGGCCTTGCGTGAAGCATGGTTTAACCCCTGAAATCTTCTACAACGGCCTTCACCAAATGACGTTTGAGATTATCCAAGAAACCATTGAGAATGGTGGGATTGCCAACCCTGTGACACTCAAGAACAAGGTTGACCAAGATATCCTTGAGAGCCATGAGTCCCCCTCTCATTACCTTGCAAGCCTAGCCTTGGCATCGGCACCAGTGGTACACCTTGAGGGGTACGTGGATATCATCAAAGACCTGCACGTGCGCCGTAGGCTGATGAAAATGTACGAAAAAGCAATACAGGAACTCCGTCACCCCAATGAAATGGGACAGCTTCACAAAGTTGTTACCCAGACCTTTGGTCAATCCATGGATGAGGTTGAGGGTATTGAAGGCGGTATGAAAATCACCACCATGGATCAAGTGACGGTTAACGTCATTGAAGGTTTCAAGGAGGATTTACCTTGCATACCAACGGGTATCACTGTTCTGGACAAGCAGTTGAGAGGTGGGTTCTTTGCCAAGAAATCCTACTGTATCGCGGCCAAGCCCAAGGCAGGTAAAACCACTATGCTTGGGACACTGTTCAAAAACATCACTGACTCAGGACGCAAAGCAATGTTCATTGCAGGTGAGATGGGTGAAGAGGAGATACATTGCCGCTCTATGGCACGTGAGCTCCAGCGTAACTCAATCCAGTTCTACACCCATAGGAACGATGATGCTTTCGTGAATGATGTCATGGAGTATTACAACAACAACCATGGCAAGCACGGCTTCTACTGTGACGTGGCCAACATCACCTTTGACCAGTTGAAGCAAGCTTTCCTGATCGGAAGTCAGAAGCATGGTGTTGAGGTGTTCTTTCTGGATTACCTTGGCCTTGTGGAGGGTGCTGGCCCACGTGAGATGGACTCGCAGTTCCAGCATCGTGTCACCAAGTGGATTGCACAGGCTTGTAAGCGGTACGGTGTGACGTGCGTGTATGCCGCGCAGCTTAACCGTGAGGGACATATTCGTGGCTCTGATGGTGCTGTGATGAACGCTGATGCTGTATTTCACCTACACAAGGAGGAAGGTAAGGCGTGGATGGATTGTCTGGCAATGCGGTATGCACCTATGTCCAATGTGGGAAGTCAGGAACATCCAGCCCTTATTGAGATTAAGAAAGGCCCGTACTTCAAGGATATTGCTGAACATGAGTCAGAGCAGCAAGGCTACGCTGAACCCATGGAAGATTGGGAGTATGGCTTCTAATGAGATATCTTTCCGTATGTTCTGGCATTGAGGCCGCAACGCTGGCATGGCAACCGTTAGGCTGGCAAGCCGTGGGGTACAGTGAAATAGCAAAGTTTCCCCGCGCATATCTGCAACACCACTATCCTGATGTCCCATTGCATGGTGACTTCACAAAAATTAAAGGAGATGAACATGGATAGGTTGACTTCAAAACTTTGCGCAAAATGCAAAGTGGAAAAGCCTTTATTTGATTTTCACAGACAGCCTTCTGGTCCGATGGGACGGCACAGTTATTGTAAACTGTGCGCCAACACATTAGCGAAGGAAAAGCGTGTGCGGCACGATACCCCAGAAAAGCGCCGCCGCTGGAATTTATCTACACGCTATGGAATGTCGGATGTTCAGTATCAGAAGATGATGGAGTCACAAAAAGGCAATTGTGCTATTTGTCAAAAAAAGATGGCTCGCCCAGTGATAGACCATTGCCACAAAACTGGGAAAGTCCGAGAACTGCTTTGTCACAAGTGTAATATAACACTTCACAGTATAGAAAATACAGATCACTTAGAGTTAGCTTTAGAATATATCAGAAAACACAAGTGACAGCTTTATATACACCCCCATTATAAGGCTATAGGCAATAGTTAGGCTATCTCTAAGATGGCTTGGGTAGAGCAAAGAATACACAAGGTGGACACACTCATCAAAGAAATACAAAAAAATAATTATATCCATTGACCGCAAATTATTCTGGTGATAGGCAATAGGACATAAGGTGTGTGATATGAAATTAAGAGACTTAGAAAAAAATCCTCTTCCCAATCAATGGGCTTCTGACCGCAAGCGAGTTGCAGGACAGTTTGCAGAAGCAATAGAGGGTGACATAGTTCTGGTCTGCATCGGTGAGCAAGACCTCAGATGGTGCCTACTCAACTCCATGCTTGACCACAAGCCACGTCAGTTCCTTGCAACCGTTACACGTCAAAAAGACTCATTTTGGTGTAAAAAGGATGCTGCACTGTATTTCAGAAAGAATGTAGTGAAGGTAACACTTGCAAACGTAGTTGAGGTGAGACACACTAAGAAACGTGATGATTCGTCCTCACAATCAATACACACCAACGGAAACGCAAGTGGGGCTTCGTGCCTTGCTTGCGGTTCTAAAGAGCGTGTAGCTGGCCCATACCCCCTCTGTAAGCAGTGCTATAGTTCCAAGGTTGTTACCTCATGGGACTTGGCAAAGTCATCCCCACGTGAGGATAAGCTACGCTTGAAGCGTGGTCATATCGCTGACGCTAAGACTCTGGCAAGCGGCGGTAACATCAGGATGATGGGTACAGGAGATATCCAACAAGCGTTCAACGATTACAAGAACAGACAATTGGGAGGCATGATCCCGCGCCCCCCGTCCCAGAGGTAAAACAAGGTAGGTTCACAATGTTTAGGAAGAAACAACCATACAAGAAAATCATCTCAGTAGACTTTGACGGTGTTATCCATGGGTACACATCAGGCTGGCAGGGAATGGATGTAGTAGAGGATGCTCCCGTTCCTGGTGCCATGGCGTGGCTGTATGACATCCATGAGAGGTTTGATATTCAAATTTATTCCAGCCGTAGCAAGTCTGTCCTCGGTCGACGGGCAATGCAGAAATGGTTGAAGCACCACCTTGAGAGAGAACTTGGCGCCCACTGGTACAAAGTTTACCGCCATATTAAGTGGCCATGGTTTAAGCCGGCGGCTTTCTTGACAATTGATGATCGTGCTATGCGTTTCACTGGTCAGTTCCCAGAGGTACGTGACATAAACGGGTTCAAGACATGGCAACAAGGAAAATAGTAGTTGAGGTTGATACCTCAGGAATCGCATGGGCTGGCTTCTGGATAATGCTTGGCCTCATGCAACTCTCCACTGACCAGAACTGCGGGTTACTTGGAGAAATATGGCGTACCTTGACCAATGGTTAAACTGGCCATAGCAGTAGTGGTATTGGTGTGTACTTGGATATTTGGAGAAAGTGATGGGCGAGACAATGACAAAAAAGACAGATAAAGAATTACCTCTTTTTATAAAGATGCACAAAGACATTTCTGAGGCGTTTGATGAGGCTCATGCAATGTTGGAGGAGGTGAGTCAGGATAATCTCTACAATCATCACACTATCATCGAGGCTTTAGGTGCGCTTGATACTCAACTTTCGTTGGCGCGTAAGGCAGTGGTAAACCTCCAAGACAAGGTTATTGCGTCAGAGGCAGCTAAGAAATCCATGGTACAGAACGTCAGGTACCTCATAAAGGTAGATGCTTAGGTCATGTGGACTAAACTCAAGTGCTGGCTTGGCTTGTGTCCGTTTAAGCCCAACTCTGATGACCAGGCTTGTTGGGGTGAGTGTGTTGATTGTGGTAAGCGCGTGGGTGTCACCAGCAGAAAGGATATCCGCGCATACATAGAAAGAGAGGAAGCAATGTCCACCTTACCATCAAAACTGAACTTGGTTTTCCATGGCCGTGTGTACAATCCCTCAGCACCCAATAAGTACGTGCTGATGTATATGGTCAATGATGAGCGCGGCGTGACACGCTTCACTGTGGCGGTCAATGATGATGAGAACTCTGACCAAGTAGTGAAAGAGATAAGGGAGCGGCTGAACAATGGGTAAGCATCAGCCACTACCACCATGCAAGGGTTGCGGTAAACCCCCAACTGAGTGGCCTAACTTTGTGGGACACCTATATGCAATCTTCTGCCTCAACTGTAAAAAGGAAGGTGATGAAATAACCGCATCAACCAGATGGAAACAAGCAACGGAGTGGATAAAGAACAATGGGTAAACGATATGGCAGAAACCAGAAGCGGAAGCACAAAGCCCTTATTGAGGAACTTGCCAGAGAGGTTGTTTCCCTGCAATGGAAAGTCAAGTCAGAGCAGAACAACGCCATGTATGCCCGTCAACGCGCACAACAGGCCGTTGATGAGGCTTTCCAACGCTATGCAGACAATCACGGACTCATTGTTGATGCAGTCCAGCGTATCGCGTACCACCTTGGATCAGGTTTACCCGAACACCTCAAGCCACACCTTGAACGCATTGCACCTCACTACGTCCAAGATGGCTTCAAGATGTACGCGCAAGATAGTTTTACGTCAGAAGCCGTGGAGTTGAGGGGTACGATAGAATCGTACAACTACCAGCTTACTGTGCTGAACAACCTTGGGAGCAAGATAGGATAGTCATGGCTGATGGGGACATATACCGCTGGCGTTTCAAAGAGGGATACACTCATGGTATCTACGGTTACCACTGCAAGTCCTGTATAGCCATAGAGCGTAACGGTGTACTGTATGATGACTTCTGGGGTTCCTCCTCTGAGCGGTACGTGGTTGACCGTGAGAACCATGAACTCACCTATGTTGCCAACTATGATGACCTCAAGAAGGTACACCGCACAGAGTATGACTATTACCGTGATGCTGACTGTGTTGACCTGACTCACTCAAACAGTATGCGTGACCAGACATTCATCCTGAAAGAAGCCAAGAAGTGTCCTGAGAAGATGAGGAAGGTCATTGAGAAGAGGATAGAGGACGCAGAGCGTGACATTAAATTCAAACAATCAAACATCTCACGTTGGCTGGAACACTTAGAAATGCTTGAGCAAGGTAAAATAGATGAGGTGTATATCTAATGGCTATTATGGTGCATCCAGAAAGCATTGAGGCTTTCCTTACCCAATTACGTCTTACCACAGGCACAGAACGCTGGCTACAAGGTGACTGCTACCAGTTGCACCTGATGCTCAAGGCAATGTTCCCTGACATGGCTGAGGCATGGTACGCCTTTGATGAGGGACACGTGTACACCAAGATATCTGACTTCTGGTATGACATCATGGGCGCCCACAGTAAGGCAGGAAAGCATTGGGATAAACTCAATAAGCATCCCAACATACGTGAACAAGCAAGAGCCTGGTCATCCATCAAAGAGATGCACAAAAGGCAGATATCACAAGTAGAATAACAATAGGAGAGTGTGATTATGGTAGAGAACCCCAATAACGTGAAGGCTGAAACCCTTGGCCTTGATGAACTGTGGACGGAGTGTGACTCAGAAACAGTCAAGTGGGTGCGTGACGAGGAAGTAAATCGCTGGAACCCAATATCAACGGCTCAGAAAGATGAGTCAGAGGATTTGGAGTTATTGATATATGAAGATGGATATGCGCGAGTTGAGATAGGTTGCTGGTCAGAACGATTTGAGGCATGGAGTCCTGAACTTCGTGGCGGTGATGGTGTAGTGGTTGGTTACAGGTTGCTCCCAAGCACATCTGATCTTGAAGATGCCGCATATCAGCTTCATGAAAGGCTGTGAGAACCATGAACAAGATTATCAAAACTCTTGAGGCGATCAGCAATACATTAGAGACAATCGCTGATGATGTCCCTGAGGAACACCAAGGGGATGTTGATACCGCACGTGATGAACTGGACGAGGTGATATTCTACCTTATACAGATACGCGCACAGGCAGAATGTACAAACACAGAGGAGGGACAAACCATATGGAAGCTTATGCAGATTGCTATGTCTCCTGACAGCCCTGACGTGGCTACTGTGTGTGATGAGGCCGCAAAGCTTATTGCCTTCCAGCGTGTACATATCAAGGAACTGAAAGCCAATGTCTGATCCTATCTACTCCCTCTATGATGGGAACTATCCCAATGACAGTGAGATAGTCCTTCTGTACGTCAGAGAGGTGCCATACCCCATAGCTGGCTTCTGGCACGTTAAGAGCCAGCGGTTCTATTTCTTACACTGTGAAGTCTTTGACAGCCACTCAGTGACGCATTGGCAAAGATTCCAGTCACCATATCCACCTGCAAACAACTTAGGGAACGTAAAACATGGACACAACCCAACACTCTGCCATCACATTCCGCGTGGTCACCAAGATGTGGGAGAAGAACCACAGCAAGAGAGCCATGGAGCAGTTCAGGAAACTAGCGGAGAACTACGCAAACAGTTTCTTCCGGCAGAAGCAGGAGGTATGTGGCCTACTATCAATGTCACCCATCAGGGATACGATGAAAAAGGACACCCGAAACCCAAGCCTTCTACACATAGAGGCTCTGTGTAAGATGCCTTCCAGCAAAACACCATATCAACTCAGCAACATGGGACAGCAGGTGGTTGTCACAAAGGAGATATAATGTTCTTCAAGATAGAGTGGTTCCAGCGTTTCACTCCCAAGAAGCGCACTGGTAATGTGATACAATCGTGGGACACCAATATCTATACAGGAAAACACGCAGACCCGTCAGTATGCCTGACAGCAGAGATAAAGGACGGTGTTATTCATGTGATTGATGTGGACTCCAAGAAGTTAGAGTACCACGATTTAAGAAGGTGGGTGTGTGAGAAGGCTGAACAATATGATCCTGAGGCTATACTGTTAGAGGACACCTTGGCTGGTATGTCACTCATTCAAGACCTCAGGTACAGCACAGGACTCCCCATCATTGCTATACAGCCAACCCGCTCAAAGTTGGAGCGCATGGCACGTGTCGTAGGTATGATAGAGGCAGGAGTATTATCTATTCCCAAACAAGCACCTTGGCTTGGTTCATTCACGTCAGAGGTCATGTCATTCCCTCACGGTAGAAGTGAGAGCCAAGTTGATAGCCTCACCCAGATGTTGGAATGGTATCGTGGCAGACAGAAACCAAAACCAGTGAGGCGCATATGAAGTACCGTGTATTCACCATGGAGGCTGATGTTACGCGCCAGCCTCTTGAGCGTGTGAAGGTAGAAGTCCGTGCCAGAGATGGCCTAGAGGCTTTGAAGAAGGCGCGTAAGAAACTGGAGAACGATGGCTACAAGGTCATACGTCCCCGATTACCAATCAAAGAGAAGGAGTAGAATTATGAAAACCATGAACATTTACTTTAACGGTGATGGAGAAACCTCCATCAGCATGACCAAGGATATGCTGGAGAGCAATCGTGTGGTGCATCTTGATAACCTCAAAGATGCAATAGTTCTCTTGCGGTGTGCTTATCACAGGCTTCTTGAACAGGAATACATACACCCGTGGCCAGAAAATGTACCAACCGGATTTGATGGCCCCACTGATCTTTTAGAGATATCTTTAGATGAAAACATACCAATGGGTATTGGTGGTGCTGTTCAGGAGATGATGAACGGATACAAGGTAGAGCGCAAGGGCTGGAACGGTAAAGGTATGTTCTTATACTATGTCCCTGCCAACAAATACCCCGCTGACCGCAACACACTCAAGACTATGGAAGGTGTGTTCAAAGATGACATGGTGCCATACGGTGCCTATATAGCCATGAAAACAGCGCAAGATAACGTGGTGCCATGGCTTGCATCCCAGACAGACTTACTGGCCACTGACTGGCAGGTGGTCACATAACTCACCATCAATAAGAACCTCACCATACTGTTCAATCAGCATCTCACGGCACTGGCGTAGTAATTCACGTTCAGTGCCGTACTTCTTTTCCCACGTGCTGGATCCTCCATGGAACCCTACACCATGACCACCTTGATGATGCTGGTGACACAATGGCAGTATTTCCCACTCAGGAGCTCTCTGAGCCATGCCATAGCCATTGCGTATATGATGGATGCAAGCAGGAGAGTCCTCAATACCCATGTTATGACAGGCGATACAGCCAAGCCCTACAATGCGTTCACGGTGTTGCTTCTCTAATCGCTTGGACATAGGACACACAATAGAAGATGGGTAAAAAAAAGCCAGCCCGAAGGCTGGCGTAAGGTGGGGAAATTAAAATAATCTTTATTATGCCTGACGTTTCTTAGCAACCATCAAGCGTTGAGCGGCTATCCACTGACACGCATATTGTATGTATCGTGGTATTTTTGTTTCACCACGGACATAGCGGCAGATGGTCTTATAGGACATATCAAGCTTGTCAGCGGCCTCCTGGCGCGTGTAGCCCATCGTGTCTAACCACTTCTGGAAACCATCAGGAGACATCTCACGTGCTTCCTGTTCCTCTAATACCTCATCATGTGCTTTCTTGGTCAATTGCTCCTCCTTCTCTTTATGTGCAACTTCACTTACAATCCATTCACGTGCTTCCTGCTCAGTCTTGAACTGACTTACGTTCTTTCCCTGATAGTCAACGAACCACACGTCAACGGCCTTCTGATAGTCTTGGGGTATGCTGTCACAAGCAACCTCATACCCCATGAATGAATACTCAACCCTACTCATTTGGCTCTCTCCCATACGAACTATCAATTTCCTTCTTTAGACGCTGTATGAAGAAATTTACTGTTTCCAATGTTTCCTCAAGACTTCTGTTCTGTGCCTCTCTATTGTTAATAATGGTCTGAATAGATTTTATATGTTCATCAGTCCTTCTGCGGATTTTTTCTCTCAGTGTAGAGACATACCAACACCATCCCCTTACTTTTCCAACACTGGCTTCAGTCACGGTTTTTTCATCTACATCTAATACTTTTGCCACCTGTTTAATCTTGAGGGTTGGGTCACCAATAGCCCAAGAAATTATTTCAGCATTACGAAGAGAATCTATGATGTATGGAGAGTTGGTCATAAAAGAATTACCACCATTAGGCCCCTTGAATCCCCCATAGGCGATGTCTGCTATAACATCTGGTGAAAAATTTGCTTTTGGGGTTTTATTGTCTCTCTCGGCACTTGCAATACTTAAAATAAATTGCAACGCTTCTGACATATAAAACCTATCTTCATTGGCTATAGATATAGCCCTACGCATCAGTTTTCTCATATCATCAGGGGTTGCTTCTATTATATCCTTACTTTTTACGTTAAGTTCATCAGCAACCTGATGAACTGTTGCGCCCTGCCAACCAAGGACAGAACAAAGAATTTCCGTATTACTTACTTCTGACATGATATTACTCTGCCTCCGTTTTCAATGTGATTAGTGACCATGGCTGATATCTGTGGTGTGAACTCTTTTTTATCATACCACCAGGTACCAGTCTTTAAGCGCACAGCCGCTTGGCTGACCTCGCCTTGCTTGTCAAGAATGACCCGCTCTATGTTACAGGGAGTCATTACAGCCCCGCCACGTCACAGTAGCCTACAAGCCACTCTTCTGCACACTGTGCTTCCTTCTTGCTTGCAAACTCAGCATCAAGATGCTGGTCGACCGCCCACATGACTATTTCCATGCTGGCAAAGATCAAAGCCCAAGAGATGAGAATAGCACTGACCAGCATGATGATGTCACCACGGTCAATGTCTTTCCATAGAGGTTGTTGTTCAAAATCGTGCATAACTTGTCCTCCTTCTGTTGTTAAACAATCAATACACAATCGGAAATATACAGGACATAAAGTCCAATTACAACTTATTTCTCGCAATTTATTCTGGTGTGATATATATTCAGGACACGTAATAAGAACGATACCAAGTATTGTCAGGGTGGATATTCATGGTGAAGAAGAAGAGGAAGGTCACAAAGACCTCAAAGAAGAAGGTACAACCGGCTGAGGCAAAGGACTTCGGCACTCCAGAACTTCACCAGCGACTCAATACACGCAGAAAGAATGGCCGCGCCATAGTGATGAACTCCACGGCTCTGGAGTATTACCACAACATGAAGCGTGGTGGTATCACTCAACGCCAGTATGAGGCAGGTACGCAGCTGGAGAGGGACTTCTACTTCTCTGGCCTCAGCCCATCAATGACACCTTGTCTGGATCCTTGCCACATTCCATCAGGTAACTCAGAGCGTGGTATGCTTGCCAAGGGTGAGAAGCAATGGCACCACTACAGAAGGTTCCAGAAAGCCATGGATAGCCTTGCCATACCTGATGCCAAGATGCTGGCTTTCAACGTGTGTTGTGGATCATTCTTCGTCAAGGAACTCCAGCACCCATACTTCAACGCACCATCGGCACTTCTGGGCTATTTACGTGTGGTGCTTGATACCCTGGCTGAGTTCTACAAAATCCCTCGTTGAGGGATATTTTTTTACCTCTGTGTTATCCTGAAATAAATTATTGATATTAAAGCATTGTGTCTGATTCTTGTCAGGTATAAACCCCGTGATTTTTGATACCTCACCATAGGGAAAAATGAATTTTTTTTGACAAAGTAAAATTTTCATTATAGTCTTATTTGTAACAGTTGAAGAATTGTCATTAAAACACAGTGACTTGAGAAACAACCCCGTCTTTGAACGGGGTTTTGTTTTTTGTGTCATAAAAAATATATTCTAAGGAGTGGACGTGCCTAAGAAATTTGCCGTAACTCCTGAGCAAGCGTATGAAGAATATAAGTTAATGGGTTCTGTGAGGTCAGTGGACAAACTACTCACATTCTACAAAAAAAAACTTGGTTCAAAATGCCCTAGCAAAGGCACATTCGCGAAGTGGTCAAGAGAGAATAACTGGCAAGACAGGGTAAAGCTTTTTGATCGCATGACTGCTGAGGAGGTAGAAAAACATGAACTCCAGCGCATGGAGGAGATGAAAACCTATGACTTGAAGGGAAAGTCAAAGATAATTGCTGCACTGGCCTTTGAGCAGATGACTGACTATCTGGCTGGCCGTGAGCGTAGTGTGATTACAAACGCACGTGAATTAAGAAACGTGGCCTCCACAGCCATTGAGATGATCCGCATTTCAAAGGATATGGAAGGCTCTGTACAGGACAAAGAGGTAGAGGAGGCCGCAACAACGGCTGAGGAGCGTGAAAGACGCGCTGATGAAGAAGCAAAACGCCTTTTGAGTCACCTCACTGCTCCTGGCATGGGAGGTGTTCAATAGGAAGGTAGAGTATGGCTGGTGATAGAGTGGACGCTCACTGGCTAGACCTTTCACTGAGGGATTGCATTGCTTATTACAGTGCGATTGAGAAAACGGCCAAGGATGACACTGGCCTCAAGTACATACGGCGTAACTTTGCACAGCTTGACCTGTACTATCTCTTAGTGAAGGTTCTAGGCCGTGAGGATATGATGAAGCAGACCAACCCGCATGGTGCGGAGTGGCTGTATCAGAGATGCCGTGAGGTGCAACGCAACCCCAATGGTAACTTGGACTTATGGGCGCGTGAGCATTACAAGAGTACAATCATCACGTTTGGACTGACGATATTTGATATCATCAACGATCCAGACGTTACAATTGGGATATTCTCCCTGACACGGCCATTGGCCAAAGGTTTCTTGCGACAGATAAAGCAGGAATTGGAAAGCAATACTGACCTCAAGTATTTGTTCCCCGATATCTTCTATGAAGAACCAAAGTCAGCGGCTCCCAAGTGGTCTGAGGATGATGGAATTGTGGTGAAGCGCAAGTCCAACCCCAAAGAGGCCACAGTAGAAGCGTGGGGACTGGTGGATGCCATGCCTACTGGTAAGCACTTTAAGCTACGCCTCTATGATGATGTGGTAACTGAACGCTCAGTGACAACGCCTGAGATGATTAAGAAAACCACTTACTCATGGGAATTGTCAGATAACCTTGGCGCACAAGGCGGTTATGAACGCTACGTTGGGACACGCTACAACTTTGCAGACACATATGCAGAGATGAAGAAGCGTAAGGTGGTCAAGATACGTGAGTATCCCGCTTGCCCTATGATGCGTTCAGATGATGGTGCTGATTGGGTGCCAGACTTTGATCAAGCCGTGCTGATGCCTCCTGCTCTGCTACGTGATAAGCGTAGAAAGCAGGGTGTGTTCACATTCGCGTGTCAGATGCTCCAGAATCCTGTGGCAGACAGCGTACAAGGCTTCAAAGAGGACTGGCTTGAGTATTGGGACGCTGAAAACTGGAAGAACCTGAACATTGTTATCCTGGTTGACCCTGCATCAGCCAAGAAAACCACGTCAGACTACACTGCAATGATGGTGGTTGGCATTGGTGGTGATGGTTACGTGTACGTGATTGACATGGTACGTGATCGCCTGAACCTCAAGGAACGCACAGCCGCATTGTTCCACTTGGTACGGACATACAGCCCTATCAAGGTTGGATATGAGAAATACGGACTCCAGAGTGACATTGAGCATATCAAGTACGTTCAGGAGCAAGAGAACTTCCGCTTCAAGATATCTGAGTTGGGAGGAGGATTGAAGAAAGAGGACAGGATACGCCGATTGGTACCACTCTTTGAGGAAGGAAAGATTCTCCTGCCTCGTAATTTGATATCACGTGACTATCAAGGTCAATCGGTGAACCTAACCACTTCCTTTGTGGAAGAGGAATACTTAGCGTTTCCTGTAGGCGCACACGATGACATGATTGACTGTCTTGCCCGTGTGATGGATGAGGAGATGAGAGGCACTGCCAAGCCTTCTCCTAAGCCGAAGAAGTTTAACGCAATACGTGAGGCTCAACGCCAGATGCGCCGTAACAGGCCAGTTGTTTGATGCTGTGACTCACAACAGGACATGGAACCGCTATGAAGAACAAAGAACACTTGGAGATGCTGCTATCACTTCCACAGGACTTTGAGATAATTGAAGCACAGTGGGATAGATGGGAACGCGCCAGCCGTAGCCATGAGATATGGGCTAAGATTGCCAAGATATGTGCTGAGTTCATGGAAGGTGACCAATGGACTGAGGAAGAGAAGCGTATCCTTGATGAGGAAGGCAGACCTTGTGTCACCAAGAACAAGATTGCGCCCATGGTTCGGCTCATTCTTGGGTTCTTCCGGCAGAACCGCTATGATATCCGCTACCTTGCTGGCAATGATGAAGCATCGTCAGATGAGATTGCAGAGATTCTGATTGCACAGGCCAAGCAGATTGCTGAGGCCAACCAGTCTAAATGGAAAGATGCTCAGGTGTTCCAAGACGGAATCACCACAGCACGTGGCTTCTGGGACTTACGCATGAACTTTGACCGTAACCGCCTTGGTGAGGTTGGAGAGATGGTTCTGGATCCTTTCAGTGTCTACATTGACCCTGAGGCTTGCCAGTATGACCCTAATGACTTTGATGATCCGTGGAATTACTGGATGTATAACCGCTGGATGTCCATGGAGGATATCTTCCTCATGTATGGTGAGCGTGGTATGGAGTCAGCATTGGCTCTTGGTAATGCGTTCCCTGTGACCAATGGCCAGTATTATGACGTTGGTACCAATGAACTGTCACCTCAACGCTTCTTTGGCTTAGAGGATGCGTTCCGCTTTGACTATGACTACGGCTTTGGTGGTGGAAAGAACATCTTTGACCACGTGAACCGTAACCGTAAGCTGATACGGACACTGGACACGCAACACAGAGTTCTGAAAAAAGTACGGTTCTTTACTGACCTTGAGACAGGTGATGAGCGTATCATCCCTGATGATTGGCCAATGGAGAAGATTCAACGCATCATGCAGTACGCTCAGATGCGTGAACTACCAATTGCCTTTGGCTCTGGCCTACGCAAAGCAATCCGCTGGACTGTGACTGCTGCTGACCGTGTGCTGTATGATGATTGGGCGCCATATGACAACTTCACGCTGGTACCTTACTTCCCGTACTTCCGTAGAGGTAAGACCCGTGGAATGATTGAGGACTTGCTGGATCCTCAACGTGAGATCAATAAACGTGCTTCTGCGTTCCTGCATATCGTGATGACCACTGCCAATAGTGGCTGGATATTTGAGGATGGTGCGCTGGAAGAAGATATGGAACGTGCCTTGGAAGAAGAAGGTGCGCGTCCTGGCATACATATCAAGTACCGTGAAGGCTACAATGCTCCTGTGAAGATTCAGCCCACGGCTACGCCAATGAACATGAAGAAGTTGGAGGATGACTCCAATGCCGACATTAAAGAGATTGGTGGTATCAGTGATTCAGCACTTGGTAACATTGACCGTGTGCAGTCTGGCCGTGCTATTGTGGCACGTCAGAAGCAATCAATCATTGGTGCTGAAATCTATTTTGACAACTTTGGCCGCTCCCGTGAGCTCAAAGGCCGTGCTGTCAAAGACTTGGTACAGAAATTCTATACTGAACCTCGCCTCCTAAGAGCGCGTGGTGAAGGTAAGGATGAAGAAACGTGGATTAACCGCAAGACTGCTGCTGGTGATATCGTGAACAACGTAGCGTTGGGAAGCTATATCACAGTGGTAGATGAGGCTCCTGCATCTGCAAATATGGAACAAGCACAGTTTGATGAAGCCCTACAGCTTATTGAGCAAGGTGTTCCAATACCGCCTGATATCTTGGTTGATATGTCCTCTATGCCACGCAAAGAGGAAATCAAAGAGCGTCTTGATGAAGAACGTATCACTGCTGAGGTGATGCGCCGCTTAGAGGCTCTAGGTATTAAGATGAATATGGGAATACCTCCTGAAATGCCGGTACCACCAGTTGTAACAGATGGTTCACCAAATGTGGTGAATGTCAACGAGCCTCCAACTGGTGGTAGTCCACTCCCGCCAGTTGGGGGACCCATGCCACCAGCGCAACCACCCGCGCCTCCAGACATGGTTCCCCAGCAACCAAAACTGCCTCAGCCCGTATTAGGGCCTGATGGTCAACCTTTAAGGAGATAGTAAATGTCTAAAGTAGCAGAATGGACTTTTGATGCAGATGGTAACGGTGCTTGGGTAGATTTAGAACATATTGCCCCATTTAATATTGTTGGTTACGGTTCAACATGGGGTAGTGGTTCTGTTACTTTTCAGTGCTCCCCTAATGGAGGTACAGATGTTATTCCAGTTACGGATACAAACCTTCCTCTTACCGCCAATGGGATTGTTGGTGTTGTTAGACTGCCAGATGGGTTTTCTGTTCGTCCAGTTATGGCTGGTTCCACTTCTCCAGATGTGACTATAGAGCTTTATGAGACGGTAGTTGTATAATGTCAGTGACCAACCCTGTTATTTCCAGTGTATGTGATACTGTCACTAGGCCTTGTGTTGATAGTCTTGTGGTGTCATCCTCGTTTTCGCCCGATGATGTTTCAAGCCTGACACAGTGGTTGTTTAGTTCTACCTCTTTGACATCTACGCAGGTTGTTGATGAGCGTGAGGGTACTGGCACAGCGCGTGATCCACAACCAGGTAGATGCTATGATTTTGATGGTACAGACGATCATGTGGATACCGGTTATCAGGTTTCAGCCTCCGCAACGCAGATGTCGGCATGTGGCTGGGTCAATCTGGATTCTTTGGGTAACTATCAGCACATACTAGGCTCTATAAATTCTGGCAGTAATAAGCAGTTAACCTTACGTGTAGATAATGACAACAAAGCGCAGTTTGGCACATTTAATGGGTCACACCATCAAGCTAAAAGTACGTCAACTTTATCAACTGGTACATGGTATTTTATAGCAGGCACTTATGATGGCTCTGAGTATAAGTTATATGTAGATGGGTCACTTGTTGCTACAACAATTGACTCAACTTTTGCCCCTGATGATACTAGTAATATATTTGTAGGTGCTCGCAATGGCACCGGTGGCGCAGCAGATTTTCTCTTGGATGGTCAACTATACGGTGTTGGCCTATGGGATACCGCATTAACTGCTAGTCAGATTTCTGATTTATACAATGATGGGACAATTCCAACGTCTAATTTAGAGTTTTTCTATAAATGCGATGAGTCTGACGGCACTACTGCCTATGATAGCTCAGGAAGCAGTAATGATGGTACTATCACTAACGCAACACTAGGCACGTTCCATGCGACTGATACGGCAATAACAAAGAGCTGGTTAAATGATGTTGGTTATTCTGACGGTGCTGGCAGTGTTAAAGTTCCTAGAGATGAGAGTGACACAGCCAATGATGTTACAGGTAGCGCGTTGGATTACACTGGTGAAGTTCCTTACAACGTCAATCTGGTTGAGAGCAATTGCGGTACGTTTGATGGAACGGATGATTATATTGATGTGCCAACGGACTTATTCGAAAGTCGTAGTACATTTTCTTATGGTTGCTGGTTCACTAGAGCAAGTGGCACTTCTGACTATGAGCGCATAATGTTACGTGGTAAAAGTTCCAATAGCACTCGTATATCGCTTTCTTTTGGAGGGGTTAGCGTAGGGTCAACAGATGGCCTTTTAATTAATTTTGAAGATGGCTCCACTACTTATGGGTATGTTGATAGTGTAATATCAGGAGATGATGTATGGCATCATGCAATTGTGGTATATAACGGTGGTGGGGCAACTAATGCGGATAAATTAAAATTATATGTTAATGGTACACAACAAACATTAATTTTTTCGGGTACTATACCTTCAAGTATTACATTAACAGGGGAGAATTTTGGCCTAGGTGGTAACTCTGATGGGGGAGATTATTTAGGAGGTATGATGTATAATGCGCTTGTATGTAGTAATGCACTAACTTCAAGTGAAGTGTCCGAGATCATGGATGGGGATTATTCTAATGTAAGTCTAATTGCATTACATCCTTTTTCAGAAGGTGCAGGAACAACAATTTATGATGTTTCTGGCAATGATAATCACGGTACTGCAACTAATATAACAGCAGCTAGTTTTTGGGCGGGTACACAAGATAACTTCCACTGGAATATAACGAAGGGGTTCCGGGAGGATTCGGGCACCAAGATACCCGCGCTTGAAGACGGTATCGCAGCTGCTGATACTAATGCGATTACCAATCCTGCAGGCAGTTGGCACAACAACGCCGAAACCAAAATACAGCAGTTTGATAGCCCGGCGGTGCGTGTCGCTGATACCAATAACTACTGGTTTAACGGCGCGACTATTAATGCCAAGAGCTACAGCGATATTGTGGCCAATGTAAACAGCGCCAATAAGATCTTCGCCGATGTTGCAACCGGCAAGCAATACAAAACCATTCTTTCCTTCACCACCGCCTTAAGCGGCAGTGATCTGACCCATATCGAAAACTATACGAATCAATAGGAGAAACATCATGCCCATTACCTTCACTGGTGATTACAACGCCTATTTCCGCCCCGCCAACACCCCATTCAAAGACCTGATCGAAGAGGCTAGCTGGCGCGGTGCCACCGTCACCCGATCCGGCGATGACGGCACCCTCACCGTCACCGATGCACAAGATCTCGACATCCCAACCTATATGGCCATCGTTACCGCCGGCCTGAACGTCGCAGGCTTGCCCGTTTGGATTAAGATGAGCCCCGCCACCTACACTGGCGATGTCCCAACCGGTATCCCCAACCGCAGCTACGATGACGGCCAAGGCAACACCGTCACCCGCAAATGGAGCGAGTGGAAAGACTCAACGCATGAGCATATGGATGCGGCAGATGGAGATAAAATTGTACCTGGTAATAGTTGGGGTTCTGAATTGACTGGCTCTGAAGCGAAGGTTTTATATGATCTGGTAGATTATGAATTATTAACTTCAGTTACGTTACCTAGTGAATTACCTGCCCCGGAGCAATATTGAGAAGATATCAACATCCCCCATCCTTTATAGAATGGATTGGTGGAGAGGGAAGGGAGCGGTATTGTACCGTTCCTGCTCTGTTTGGTTTTAGGAAATGGTTTGAATCAAAATTTTGGTTGTTGTGTAGGCTTCATGATTATAGGTACACCTTTCATGTTGGAACCAAATGGGCTGCTGACAGAAAATTCTGTCAAGGTCTTACCCGTGATGGGTATCTACTCTTGTCTATCATAACCTACTGTTTCTTATGTACTGTAGGTTGGTGGTATTGGTTTAAAAATTAACTTCAAGGAGAAGAACAAATGTTTACAAGTATTGATAACGCCGTTGCTGCCCTCAGTGGTATCAAAGGTTTTGGCATTACTGAACTGGCCGCACATCTTGTTACCAAGGAAGGTGCTGGTACACCTACTGCCACAAGCACCGTTCCTGATATCAAGGGACAGTTCTATGTTGATACCACTGCCAATGACCTGTGGTACAGCAAGACTATCAGTGAACCACCTGCCGTTGGTGACTTCACGAAATTAACCTAAGAGTCATAGGAGAGTGGACCTATGACCTCTTTTGATGCAACAAAACTTCCTGAACTTGGCCATGAGGATATCCATAAGCTGGATAAAACAAGGCCAATGGTTGTCTTTGGTTATTCCGATGACCAGGTGATGACCCATCATGTTGGCAGGTGTTACCCAACACCAGAGCAAAACGTATTTGCAGAAGCCTTCGTGACCAGCCTGAACACCCAACTGGATAAGGATGGATTCTGGCTGGTAATACTTGATATGCCTGAGAAGTCCTACTTTGACCGTATCTCCCGTGTCTTTCGCGTGATGGTACCTCATCGTTGGAACGCTCAATGGCATGACCGTGACGGTGATGTGCAATTCGTAGTGGACAATGAGGATGATCCTGCCAGATGGCTGGACTTTGAGTGGTCAGAACTCCTTGCTCAATGCGAAGAAGCACACAAACGCTGGAGAGAGGCTATTGATAACCTTGACCTCAGTGATCGCCAGACATTCAAACAGGCTCAAGGGGAAACTCTTGACCATGAGTATGAAGATGCTCCTGACCACATTTAGAAAGGAATTAAAGGACATGGCTAAGAAAACCATTAAAGAGCAGGTTGTTGAGGCTCTTGAAGAGATTGCTGAGGAAGCTGCTGAGGCTCAGAAGGCAATCCAAGTTGAAGAACCTAAGGCAAAAGATGCGTTCCGCTTTGTGAACTTTAATGATGAAGAACAGAAGCAGAGTGAAGCGGTTACCGCTGCTGCTGTGGTTCTTCTGGATACCATCCACGCCTTACCCAAAGGCCGTGAGGCTGCTCTGGCTAAGACAAAACTGGAAGAAGCTGTGATGTGGGCTAACAAGGCCATTGCACAGGCACGTGACTGATCAACCGTATAACTGATATATAATCAGCATATACACTATACATAATGAGGACACCATGGAACTGGCACTACGCATCTTAGGATACAATGTGGCCGCTCTTGTTCTCATGCTTTTGACTGGCCTTATATGGTCATGGATTGCCTTCTTTGGCAGTCTCTTTGTTGCCTTAGTAGGGTAACACAGCGCCGCCAGCGTTAATGGGCGATTCGTTACTGTGTGACGTTACGACACAGCTTGCCGCCGAAGTTCGGGCGATTCGTTTAACCCCACACGACAGAAGGGAGAGTGCCATGTCTGGTACCAAACCACAGGAGCAATCCGCTCCAAACACAGAAGTTAATGCTGAAAACACAGGAGTAGAGGACAATGTGTCCACTGCTGTAGAAGGTGAACAGCAACAACAAGCGGCTGAACAAACTCAAGAGGACAATAAGTCCATTGATGAACTCAGCACCAAAGAACTTGAGAATATGAGTATGGAGGAACTTGAAGGACTCCTTACGCAAAGTCAGGAAACCACTGACGAAAACACACCACCTGCTGATGCAAACACACCACCTGCCGACACGGTAGAAGGTGGTGAGGATCCAGAGAACCCACCAGCATCTCAGGATGACCCACAAGATAACGGTCAGAACCAGAATGGAATACCACCTCAACGCTTGGCAAAAGAGGCTGATAAACGCCGTACTGCTGAGGAGCGTCTGGAGGCTCTGGAAGAAGAAAACCGTAAGCTTCGTGAAGCACAGGCTTACAATCAGGGTAAAGAGGATGCTACCAAGCCAGCACCCGTTGACCCACTCAAGGTGATTGAAGAGAACATTCAGAACCTTGATACAGCCTATGACCAGGAAGCGGATAAGATTGCCAAGTCATATGAGAAGGGTGACCTCACCTACTCTCAGATGAAAGCGGCAGAGCGTCAGCTTGATAAAAACTACAACAATACCCGTGACGGTTTTGAACAAGAGTACGCTCAATTACAACAAAAGCAGAGCGCACCTACACCTGAACAGATTAACCATCAGTTACAGACAGACACAGGATTGCAGCAACATACCATTGCACTGGCTGAGGCTAACCCATGGTTGGCCAACCTCAATGAGGCACAGTCAGTAAACCTGAATACGCTTGCTGAGAACAATCTGGCCTCTCAGGGTATCACACGTCAGAACACTGATCCTGTGAACTTCGTGGCTCAGGTACGCTCTGTTATGTGCCAGATCGGTGTTGATATGGGCTTTGATAAGCTTCTAGCACCAGCCAATGCAGATGTCCCTGCAAAGGATGATCCTGGCACTAAGCCAACGCCAGAGCAACGCAAGGACAAACTGGACTTGGCTACCAAACATCCACCTCACCCAACTAAGGGCGGGGTTGATGCGCCAACTGATGTCAGTAACACCATTGATTGGGAAAATATCACTGATGCAGAACTGGCAAACTCTCTGCCTCAATCCACTTTGGAGAAGATGGCGGGGCTGTAATACCGCACAACCTTAGAATGTTCTGAGAGGTTGTACGGTTTCTTAAACCTTTCAGAACAAAACATAGGAGTAAACTAATGGCACAAACTGATTTTGGAGCGTTGTCAACGCAACAGAAGAAGGTGTGGTCTGCAATGGTGTTTAACGCCGGTCGTGACCAGTCTTTCTTCTTGGGTACCAACGGCTTCTTGTCCTCTGGCCTAAAAGACTCCAGCAAGCCCATCCACTTGGTGGACGAACTGACCGCTACTGAGCGTGGCGCAAAGTGTGTTCTTCCGCTTGTTCTTGATATGGTGGATGATGGTGTAGTTGGAGACAATAAATTAGAGGATAATGAAGAGGCTCTGGTAGTAGATGACTTGGAAATCCAGATTGACCAACTACGTCATGCGGCTAAAAATAAAGGTCGTATGTCTGAGCAAAAGACCGTTGTACGGTTCCGCGCACAGGCAAAAGACAAGTTGTCATACTGGAAAGCCAATAAGACAGATGAGATTCTGTTCTTAACGGCCTCTGGGGTATCTTTCACTAACACTCTAACTGGTGGTACCCGTACTGCCACCTCTCAATTGCCTAGCTTGGCCTTTGCTGCTGATGTTTCCGCACCTACCAGCAATCGTACAGAGTATGCAGGTACCGCAACTGGTACTTCATCTCTCACGACTGCTGACAAGATGTCTTGGAACCTTCTGCTGAAAGCAAAAGCAAAAGCTGTGCGCCGCCGTTTGAAGCCTATCCGTATGGAAGGCAAAGACTGCTACGTTGTGGTAATGAGTCCTGAGCAAGCCCGTGACCTGGTGTCAGACCCAGATTACAAGGCTGCGATTGCTCATGCTGCTCCACGTGGCAAGAACAACAACCTGTTCACTGGTGCGCTGGCAATGGTTCATGGACTGATCCTCTACGAACACAATAAGGTGTATTCCACTATTGATGCTGCTTCTGGCAGTAAGTGGGGTGCTGCTGGAACTGTGGACGGAGCGCAAGCGTTACTGATGGGAGCTCAAGCCCTTGGCTATGCCCGTATCGGTGAAGCACGCTGGGATGAGTCAGATAATACCGATTACGGCAATAAACAAGGCGTGGCCTATTCCTGCATGATCGGTGCTATCAAGACGAAGTTCAAAAGTATCTACGACAGTAGCACTACTCAGGACTTCTCCATGATTTCCATTTACACAGCTGCGAAGCAGTAATTGGTACTGGAAAACCCTTGATATGAGGGTGCTGGCTTTCGGGTCAGCACCTTAATATCGCAATTTTAACTCTCTAAAAATTAAGGAGAAAAACGATGGCCTATGAACATAGCCTTCAACTGACCGACTTAGCTACTGGCCGCAATATCATGCAAGCTGGTGTTGCTGTAGTCGTTCAAAAGGGTACGCCAACCAAGCTGACTTTGACAGACTTGACTGGTGCATCCAAAGACAACGAATTTGATTTTACCGATGGTAAGATTGAGTTCCGCGTTGACGAAGCGTATGGGGAAGTGGATATCTATGGCGTAACTGAAAAAGGTTATGCTTTCCAAGTCCTCAACGCAGTAGCGGGTGCTACTTCTGAACTGTTTATTGACCTCGGTCGACTGGCTCAGGATATCATCCTTCCCTTTGACATTGCCGATTCAGACATTACCGCAAACACTGAGAAAGTCACAAAGTTCTACTTTGCTGACGATGTTGCAGTGTTGCCAGAAGGTCTTGGTGTGATTGTAGAAACTGCGGATAGCGGTATTACCGTTGACCTCGGTACTGATTCTACTTCTGGCACCAATGATCCAGATGGTTTGTTGGATGGTGTTTCTGTTGCTGCCCTTGGCCCCAAGTTCGGGGAAATCGGTCACACAGTTGGCACAAACAACGTCATCATTGATGTAACTGGTGGTGATGTAGAATGGACATACGGTGTACTCATGTCACCGTCTGGTACCAAGGTTGCGGCCAAAGCTGACGGTGGTGACGCCGCTGGCACTAACGGTAACGGTCTTGCCATTCTGACTCCGCATATTGCGGATAACAGCGTTGCGGCTAATCGTGAATATATCTCATTCACGCTTGCAGCAAGTGCTGATACGGCTGCTGGATTCTTCGTGATTCCAACACGCCTCCCTACTGTCTCTGCACCTGCATAAACAGTAGAAATCTCTGGTTATAAAGGGAGGTGGCATTTTGTCCCCTCCCTTTTCAGAGTCACATAAACCCAAATCATAGGAGTGGACTATGGCACAATCTGCAATGACAGCCCTGCAACAAGGAGGTGGTGACAATAAGCCCACGCCTCCCTCTGAGCGGGTTGAGACAAAACCTGAGGACAAAGCGGCTGAGACTGCCGCTAAGAAACAGAATCAGGCAAAGAACAAAGAAACCATGTACAAGGTGAAAGACCTTAACGCTATCGCTGGAGAGCGCGTACATGATCTAATTGACCCACGTACTGGTAAGGTGGAAGGCTTCCGCTTTATTGACCAGTACACGGCCATTGAAATCCCAATGCCTATTGCCTTGGGGTTGGTTGGTAATGATGCTTTTGAAGTATCAGACGCAAAGGGTCATGTCCTGAAACCACGCCGTACTGATGGTAATGACAACAATATTGGTGTCATCCTACGCGCACATGAAACTATCGCCACTTTTGATGAACTGACTCACGGTAGTCTCCTGGCACGTGCCACGGAAATCTCTGAGAAGTCTGGTGGACCGAAATTCACAAAGGCTGTGAGCAAAGACGAGTTAATCACTTTTTTACTGGTCAACAACGGTGGTGACGATACTGCACCTGTACCTGATGAGGACGGTGTTGATATTGAAATGGATGAGGATTAACTCCAATGGCTACCCGTACTGCTGCTGATATCGTAACCCACGCCTTGAGGGATATAGGCAATCTGTCTACATATGACGATGCTGCTGACCCTCTGGCTTTTGAAATCGCTCTTGAGCGGTTTGATATGTTGCTGGCGGAAATGGTGGGGACCAACAGGTTATGGTGGTTTGTGCCAGTACGGGAGTCATTCAATCTGACCAAGGACGTTGCGGATTATAAGCTGAACGCCATGGTCACAACCAAGTATGAGTTCATTGATGACGTATTCCTACTCAGGAATGGTGAGGAGGAGCGTATCACGCTTATCCGGCAAGAGCGTTATGATGAACTCAAGAACGATGGGACAGCACAGAACACTGTATGCGCGGCATATGTTGAACGTGATGATGACCCATATATCAGACTGATAGGCGCACCACAGGAGGACGGATTAAAGCTTGTCCTTCGTGGTCGCACCTACAGTGAAGATGTTACCAATGACAATGGTGCTGTGGAGGAAGGGTTCCCTAAAGCGTGGGAGCGTTGCCTGGTCAAGATACTGGCTGCTGACCTTGGTGATGGCCCTATCACAACACTGCCAGATAATGAAATTAAACGTAAATCTGCTGCTGGACGCACTGCTGAACGCCGCCTTCGTGTGTATCACAATAAGGAAAACGTCCGTAAAATGCGCCACACAGCAACACGGAGGTTCTAATGGGATTCAGACGCACATTGCTTGAGGCTTTCCAGCTGGCCAATGACGCATATGTTAATGCCACGATTACCTTCTTCAAGGCTGATCCAGAGACAGGAGCCAACACGGAGGTTCTTGCCACGCTGTATGAGGCATACTCAGGAACGGACGTGCTTACCAATCCAATCCAGTTGGATAGTGACGGTAAGTTTGCAACCAACGTGTACATTGAGGATCCAGTAATTGGTGTCATCAGTGAAAGCACGGTGGACAATCATACCACTGGTGTCATCTTCCCAACCAGTTCCCAATGGCGTGGAACATGGGAAACTGACCAGTCATACCTGCCTGGTGATGTTGTCATTGATGGCGTGAATGGAGCCAATACAGGCAACTACTATGTGGCAACGGCTGCTCATACCTCTGATGTGTGGGCTGATGATCTAAGTGCCAATAAGATGCAGGTGTTCTTGGAAGTTGGTGATGTCACTGCTGCAAAGAATGATGCTGAGGCTGCTGCAACGGCTGCTGCTGGTAGTGCCACGGCTGCTGCATCATCGGCAAGTTCGGCCTCCAGTTCTGCTACTGCTGCATCCAACTCTGCCTCTGCTGCTGCAACAAGTGAAAGCAACGCCAGTACGTCAGAGAGCAATGCTGCTGCGAGTGAGACTGCTGCTGCTGCCAGTGCTGCAAGTCTGAATATCCCAGCACCCATTGGCGGTAAGACTGGTGCATTTATTGTACAGAACGGATCCGATGACGGGTTCACTCGCCTTCCTCAGGGTGATAGTGGGCAGATCCTCACCTCTGCAGGTGATGATACTAATCCAGCCTGGGGTAAGACAATCAAGGAACTTGAGGCTGATGCCCTCATAATTAGTGGAGTAATGTAATGGCTGTTGATGCAAAGATTATTGTACCAAGTGGAAGTAGTAACGGTAAGCCCATTGCTATTACCAGCACGTCAGGCACAGGACAAACGATCCATACGGCTACAAGTACGGCTGATGAAGTGGACGTGATTGAACTCTTTGCAAGTAACGAGAGTTCCAATGATGAGACACTGACCCTGCAAATTGGTGGTACCACAGACTATACCAACACCATGAAGGTGGAATTGAAAGCCCTTGGTAACATCGGACAAGATGGTGCAATCCCTCTTGGTACCTTCACCCTGTCAGGTGGAGAGGTTCTACGCGCTATTGCTGATACTACCAACACTGTGAAGGTATGGGGCAACGTGCGGAGAATCACCAATGCATAAACTGCAATTACAGACAGCGGCCAAAAAGTCTGCCAAGCCAGCAATCATTGAGTCCACAGAGTCAATGCGTGAGCGTATTGCTGATACTCTGAACAAGACCATCAATAACAAGATGACGCTTGAGCAGAATAAGAGTCTTGGAGATACGTTGCAAAACACGTTACGCCTTCGTGCTTTTATCCCAATGGGAGGCTTATACTTCCTGACATTGGTACAGACTGCAAGCACTACGGTATCAGCACGGCTCTGGAAGGTGAATACATCTACTGATGAGATTGATGCTGTTGATAATGAGTCAATTACCTCAATTGGTGAGATTGTTTATTGGGATTATAACCCCAAGAACCCACGTCAGATTATGATGATCGGCACCAACCAGAAGGGTGCATTGGTCACGGTGGATATCGGTGCTGGTACCATAACGGTCAGCAAGGAAACTACAGCACGTTTTGCCAATGCTGGATCCTTTCAAGAG
>Ga0181577_10000755_pt1 | contig 26092 bp, 27 predicted proteins | sample 101ome_21_FD_132468 | JGI IMG/M metagenome (GOLD analysis project Ga0181577, IMG submission 132468) | Coastal salt marsh microbial communities from the Groves Creek Marsh, Skidaway Island, Georgia - 101413BT metaG (megahit assembly) | ecosystem: Environmental > Aquatic > Marine > Intertidal...
ACCGGGGCAACCAATTCATTTCGCAGGTGCGAAATCGCATTTTTTCCCGAATATGCGGGATCGCGCCGCCGCCCGAAAAAACGTTAACCCTGTTTCTCCCAGCCGCCGCGCTCGGTCTGTTGCCAATAGGTAAGCACGTGGTCCGCCGCCTTGTAGTCGCTCCACCGTCGGCGCGCTTCGGCGACGGCGGCATCATCGCGTCCGTCAAACATCTCCAGACAGCGACGCCAGGCTGCGATATCGCCCGCCGCCGCCCCATCCGTCAGCACCAGAATGTCCGCCCCGTTCGGATTTTCGTCGTCCGGCGTGATCCAGACCGGCTGCCTGTCCGCATTGCCGTCGCGCGCAGTCCCGTGCGGCAGGAAGGAATTCTGGTCGAACGTCCAAAGCACACTGCTGAGCGCCTCCGCCCGTTCGGCGGACCCGGTGCGAATCACCGCGCGGGCGCCGCTTTCCAACACCTTCTGGATCAGTTTGGGCAGCGCGCGGTCAAGCGGCGTATGCAGCAGATGATAGAAACTGACCTCCGTCACGATGAACCGTCAGCTCTCGTAATGGTCCGCCACCAAACGATCCAGCAGGCGTACGCCGAACGCCGTCCCGCCCTTGGGCACCGTTGGCATATCCTTGGCCGACCACGTTACCCCGGCAATATCGAGATGCGCCCATTTGACGTCTTCCTTGATAAAGCGCTGCAGAAACTGCGCCGCCGTGATGGAGCCGCCCCAGCGTCCGCCGATGTTTTTCATGTCCGCGATATCCGAGTTGATCAACTTGTCGTACGCCTCCCCCAGGGGCATGCGCCACACCGGTTCGCCGACCGATTTGCCGGCCGCGGTCAGCTTTTCGCAGATTTTGTCGTCGTTCGCGAACATGCCGGCGTTTTCATTACCCAGCGACACGATGATCGCGCCGGTGAGTGTCGCAAGATCGATCAGCGTATGCGGCTTGTAGCGGTCCTGGCAGTACCACATGGCATCGGCGAGTACGAGCCGCCCTTCGGCGTCGGTGTTGATCACTTCGACGGTCTGACCAGACATGGTTTCGACCACGTCGCCAGGACGCTGCGCGGTCGAGGATGGCATGTTTTCCACCAGCCCGACCACGCCGACAGCGTTAACCTTCGCTTTGCGCCCGGCCAGCGCCTTCATCAGGCCGATGACGACGCCGGAACCGCCCATATCCCACTTCATGTCTTCCATGCCGGCGGCCGGCTTTATCGAGATGCCGCCGGTATCGAAGGTTACGCCCTTGCCCACGAAGGCGATGGGGCGCTTGTCTTTCGCGCCGGGGGCGCCGTTCCACTGCATCACCACCAGGCGCGGCTTGTTGGCGGAGCCCTGCGCGACGCCGAGCAGCGCCCCCATATTGAGCTTGGCCATCTGTTTTTCATCCAGCACGGAAATCTTGATGCCCAGCTTCGACAGGGAACGCGCCTGTTGCGCCAGCGTAACCGGATAGATGATGTTCGCCGGTTCCGACACCAGGTCGCGCGTCATGAACACGCCGTCGGCTACTTTCGCGAGCGGACCATAGGCTTTTTTGGCATCGTCCGAATCACGCGATGCCACCGTCAGCGTTGTCACGCTGGGCTTCGCATCCGCCTTTTCGCGGGTGCGGTACTTGTCGAACCGGTAGGACCCGAGCAGCGAACCGTAGGCGACGTTCGCCGCCAATTCCCAGGTCTTCAGCTTCGCACCCTTTATCGGATCGACGGCGACCATTGCGGTTTTATCGCCAGTGCCTGCGACTGCTTTCCAGGCTCTGCCGCCGAAAGCCTGTGCCGCGAGGTCGTCGACCCGTTCCGCTTCTCCGAGGCCGATCAGAACGATGCGGCTGGCGCCGACGCCGCTGGGCGCCATGACGGTCAGCGACTGACCGCTCTCTCCCTTGAAACGGCTCGCGTTTATCGCTCGGGTCAGCGCGCCATCGGTCGCCTTGTCGACCCGTTCCGCCGTCGCCAGCAACTTGCCTCCGGACAGGGCGCCCACTACCAGGGAACCGGTTCTCGGAAGGGAAGGAGAGGAAAAATTGATCTTCATTCTAGAACTCCGCAGGGTTGTCGGCGCGCCGGTGCATCGGCCGCATCTTTCGCGGCGGACTGTAACAAGCATTGGACCAAACTTGAAAATCTAAATCGTCAGGGGCTGTTCGGGGAAGCCGTCGATTGGCCGACTCGCCTCTCCTTGCTCCCGGGTATATCTATCCTGGCTAATTATCGCACTGCCGGTCGCGCCGTATGCGATGGCATACGAAATCCGGTTCGACCTTTACCCGCCGACGGTTTTCGTTCACGCCGTATCCGAATAGATTATCGAGCTGGTGCCGGAAGGCGTTCGGTTCTCGGTACTGGACGTCACTGGCAACGGAGTATTCGAAGTCATCTCGCATTACGTGACCTCCCCGCACGTCAGATACATGGGGTCGTCACGGCAGTCCACGGCCCTTCGATAGAGCGACATCGGAGATTCGCCGCGGACAAAAAGCCGGAGGACATTTGAATTCACGTGCCGAGCAGGGAGGTAGAGCAAGCATTCGGCGTCTTGTTGAAACCCAGGCACGCCCATCTTGTGAAAATGACCGGCATGTCGGCCGCGGTCGTAAAGTCCTGACCGTTTCCCGGCTATGACGACCCCAATACCGTTCCCGACTGATTCGTGTCGCGGAATGACCGTCGAAAATCGGATTACCGATTGTTTTTTATAACAAATTCGATTGTGACAGCGTAAAGCCAAAAACATATAGTGCCGGCATGGGCCAGCTTCACCGCTATATTTTTCGTCAGCTCCTCTGGTGGTCGATCGTCGTCGCCGCCAGCCTTACCTGCATCGTCTGGCTGACCCAGTCCCTGCGATTTGTCGAAATGATCGTCAATCGCGGCCTTTCGGCGACGACATTCGTAACCTTCACCATGCTGTTGCTGCCGACGTTTCTGTCGCTGATCGGCCCCATCGCGGTTTTTGCCGCCGTGATGTTTACCTACAACCGAATGGTGAACGACAGCGAAGTCGTCGTCCTGCGCGCCAGCGGAATGGCGCCGTTCAAGATCGGGCGCCCGGCGCTTGTTCTGGCGATCCTGACCATGGCGCTGGGGTATCTCAATTCCCTGTACCTGATGCCGGCCACATACCGGGAATTTAAAGACATTCAGCGCGAGTTCAGGTCCGAGCTGTCCGCGCTGTTTCTTCAGGAAGGCGTCTTCAATCCGGTGACCGACGGCATCACGGTCTTTGTCCGCGAACGAAGCGAAGACGGAGAACTATACGGGATCATCGTTCACGACGAACGCAAGCCGGAAACCCCCGTGACGATGATGGCGGAAAGAGGCGCCATCGTGAGCAGCGAAACAGGACCCCGTGTCCTGATGGTCAATGGCAACCGGCAGGAAGTGCAGGCCGACGACGGACGCCTGTCGCTGCTCTACTTCGATCGATACACGTTCGACCTCAAGAACATTCAGGGCGAAATTACGCAGTACTGGCGGGAGCCGCGAGAGAGATTCCTGCACGAGTTGTTCCATTTCGACGAAGATCCGAAAAAAGTGCACGCCTACTCCCAGCTACGAATGGAAGGGTTTTTCCGCTTGTCGTCGCCGCTCCTGTATCTGACTTACATTGCGATCGGACTCGCGATGTTGCTGGGGGGTGATTTCAATCGGCGAGGTCAGTTGCTCCGGATTTCAATCGCGGTGTGCGCTGTCATGATGGTGCAGATCGCGTCCCTCGGCACCAAGAGTCTCGGCGAAAAAATACCGGAATTCGCGGCAGCGCTTTTCGCCATCCCGATTGTCACGACAGTCGTTTTCCTGGTCATGCTGACCTCATCACGGCCGAAAAGTCGCAACCAGCGGATCGGTGTGCAAGAAGAGATGGCGACATGAGGCTTTCGCGCACACTATCGTCCTATATCGGGCGTCAGTTCCTGTCGTCCTTCCTGGCCTTCACGGTCGGTTTGATCCTGATCATCACCATATTCGATACGCTTGAACTTTTCAGACGAGTGTCCATCCGTCAGGGTGACATCGCCTCTCATGCGGTTATCTCGATGGCGTTGCTGAAGATCCCGACGATGACCGAAAAAGCCATACCTTTCTCGGCGCTGCTGGGGGCGATGTTGGCATTCTGGCGCCTGAACCGGCATCACGAATTCGTCGTCGCGCGCGCGGCGGGGGTATCGATATGGCTGTTTCTCGCGCCGCCGATAGCGCTGGCAGTTCTGATCGGTTTGTTCAAGATTGCGGTCTTCAATCCATTCTCGTCGGCGATGCTGCTCAAGTACGAAGTCCTGGAAGCGAAATACATCCGCGGGAAATCGAGCCTCGCCGCGCTCGCCAATCAAGGTCTCTGGTTCCGCCAATCCACCGGAGACGGGCACTACATTCTCCATGCCAGCAACATTGCGCCGCGCGACATGCGGATCGATAAGGTCATCGTGTTCCTGATGCAGGAAAATGATCGCTTCGTAGGACGGATCGATGCGCCGAGCGCGACGCTGGAGGACGGTTTCTGGCGACTGGACAGCGCCGTCGTCACCGCACCGAACCAACCACCGACGCGATACGACATCAGGCGCCTGCCCACCGATCTCACCCGCGGCAACATCAACGACAGTTTTGCTCCGCCGGAGACGATCTCGTTCTGGGCACTGCCCGGCTTCATCCGAATACTCGAGAACACCGGGTTTTCCGGGGTGCGTCACTTACTTCACTGGCATACGCATCTGGCGCTGCCGCTGATGCTGGCAGCCGTCGTCATACTGGCAGCAACGTTTTCCCTGCGGCCTATCCGGCGGGGCGGTACTGCGATCATTATGGTATCCGGCATCGGCACGGGGTTTCTTCTCTATTTCCTGTCGGATGTTGTGTATGCGCTGGGTGTCTCGTCGAAGCTGCCGGTCGTCCTGGCGGCATGGTCTCCTGCCCTGATAACATCGTTTCTGGGGGTCGCCGTTCTCCTGCACCTGGAGGACGGTTAGGTTGAAAGCGCGAGGACTGCGACATGCGATGGCCGCGTTCGCGGCCCTGATCCTGTTTCACTCTGCCGCCATGGCGCAGATCGGTTCTCGCATGGACAGGAACACACCGGTCATTTTCAAAGCCGACCAGCTTCGCAACGAGCAAAAACTGGGCATCGTCATTGCAACGGGCAACGTGGAATTTTCGCAGGGTGAGCGGACGCTTCTGGCCGATGTCGTCACCTATAACCGGCGCGAAGACACGGTCACCGCGAAAGGCAATATCAGCCTGGTCGAACCGACCGGGGAGGTGATCTTTGCGGACCGGGTCGAACTGACCGGCGATCTCCGAAACGGCATTATCGAAAACATGCGCGTTCGCCTTTCCGATGACGCCCGCATCGCCGCGGCGGGCGGACGTCGGATTGGCGGCGAGAAGACGGAATTCCGCAAGGCCGTCTATTCGCCCTGCAAACTGTGCGAGAAAGATCCCTCGCGCGCACCGATATGGCAGGTCAAGGCATTCAACGTCACCCACGACCAGACGTCACGCGACGTGGTCTACAAGGATGCGTTTCTCGAATTTTACGGCGTCCCCGTGATGTATACGCCGTACCTGTCGCACCCCGATCCGACGGTCGACCGGCGGACCGGGTTTCTGATCCCGACCTATGGCAGCGATTCGGATCTGGGACAGTTCGTCAGCACACCGTACTATATCGACATCGCGCCCAACATGGACGCAACCATCACACCAACCTTCACCACGGGCGAAGGGATCGTCGGCGCCGCGGAATTACGTCACCGGCTGAAAAATACGGCGTACAAGCTGGACGGCAGTCTAACGTATGCAGCCAAAGACGCGGGAGACGACGACACGACCCGCGGCCATATCCGTGGCAACCTGCTGCATGAATTTGACTCCACCTGGCGCGGCGGCGCAGAAGTATTCATATCGACGGACGACACCTATCTGCGACGATACGGCATCAAATCGACGGATACGCTGGAAAACCGGCTGTATGTCGAAGGGTTCCGCGGGCGAAGCTACGCGGCGGCAAACGCCTATTATTTCCAGGGACTTCGCACCTCGGACGACCCTGGCAATACGCCGATCGTTTTTCCGAAACTGGATTACAACTACGTCGGCGAACCGGGCCGCTTTGGCGGTCAATGGTCTGTCGATGCCGGTTTCCTCACCCTCACGCGGACAGACGGAACGGACAGCCGGCGGTTGTCCGGAATTACACAGTGGGAACTGCCGCATATCTCTCGACACGGCGAGACATACCGCTTCTTCGCCTCGCTTCAGACAGACGCTTATCTGGCCAGCGACGTGGTCGACAGCGACGCCCCGAACCGCACCCTCTCGGGCTTCAGTTATCGCGTCTTCCCTCAGGCGGGCGTCGACTGGCGACTGCCATTGGCTAGAAAGGACGGCCGATTTACTCAGATCGTCGAGCCCATGGTTGGAATAATTTTGGCGCCGGACGGAAAGAACACCGACCGCATCCCCAATGAAGACAGCATCAATTTCGAATTCGACGATACCAATCTGTTCTCCCAGAACCGGTTCGGGGGGATTGATCGGGTAGAAGGCGGCCCGCGCGTCAATTACGGGTTGAGCAGCGGTGTTTTCGGTCTGGGCGGCGGTTTCAGCTCCTTCTTCATCGGCCAGAGCTACCGGCTGGACGAAAGTGACGATTTCGGTGCGGATTCGGGACTTGACGAACACTTTTCGGACATCGTCGGACGTATCCGCGTCCGCCCGGGACGGTATGTGGACGCACTGTACCGGTTCCGGCTCGACAAGGACGATTTTACTGCTCGCAGAAACGAGGTATCGGCGTCGATGGGCGCGCCATGGCTCCGATTGCAGATCGATTATCTGTCGATAGACCAGCAGAACCTTATCGATTCCCAGGACCCGCAGGACGATTTCCGCGACCGTGAAGAAATCGCGCTGGCGCTACACTCGGAAATTACCGACCGCTGGAAAATCGGCGCGAGCTCCCGACGGGACCTGAACAGCGGCGGCGGTTCGCTGAGACACGGGCTATTTTTCTCGTACGAAGACGATTGTTTCGAGTTTCGAACCGATTATTCCCGCACCTTCACCCGCGACCGAGACGTCGCGCCGACGGACACGATCCTGTTCCGGGTCGTTCTCAAAACGCTCGGCGAAGTGCAGACGTCAAGCGGCGTGAACTAACGCCGGTGCATGAGTTGAAGCCCGACGACAAGGCGATATATATTCGCACAACAGGCAGTATGTGAATCGGATGAAGCCAGGTAAACAACATTTTCTGAAATGCACGGTTGCGGCATTGCTGGCGATTCTGATTTCACCGGACTTTGCGCGTGCCCAGTCGGTGCAGCGCATCGCGGCGATCGTCAATGACGAACTGATCACCGCATACGATCTCGAATCGCGAATGAAGCTGGTCATATTGTCGACCCGCCTGCCCAACACGGTGGAAGTGAGGCGACGGATCAGCAGCCAGGTGTTGCGCACTCTGATCGACGAGCGACTGCAGATGCAGGAAGCAAAACGACGGAATATTTCGGTCAGCAAACGCGATCTCCGGCGCGCAAAGGTGACGATCGAGAAACAAAACAAACTTCCGGAAGACGGCCTGGAAAGAATGCTGCGGCAAAACGACGTGCCGCTGTCCGCCATGGAAGAACAGCTGCATGCGGGCATCGCCTGGTCCAAGCTGGTTGGCCGCCGGTTACGTCCCCGGATAACGATCGGCGAAGACGAAATAGACGAAGCACTGCAGCGCATCAGCTCCAGGCAAGGGCAGACCGAATATCGCCTGGCCGAAATACTGCTCGCCGTCGACGGCCCGGAAGAAGAAGACAATGTCCGGCGCACCGCGGAGCGGATCCGCAATCAGGTTCAAAACGGCGCGAACTTCGCCGCGATCGCGCGGCAGTTTTCGCAAAGCCCGACAGCGGCGGTCGGCGGAGATCTCGGCTGGGTCCACGAAGCGGAGCTTAGCGAGAGTTTGAAGGACATCGTGCCCGGACTTTGGCGCGGTGCGTTATCAGAGCCGATCAAGACGGTAACCGGTTACAGACTGCTCGCCCTGCGCGGAACGCGGAAAATAGCTGAAACCGCGGCGAAACCGGCGACGGTCGACCTGCGGCAGATTTTTCTCCCCTTCCCGAATGCCGCGATGCCGGTCGATATAGAGGCGCAACTGGATCTCGGCAAAACGGTGCGCGACACTGCCACCGGCTGCAAGGATTTCGATTTACTGGCTAAGGAAATCCAGTCCCCCCGCCCACCCAATCTTGGCCGCTTTGCCGTGAAGGATTTGTCGCCCGCCATCCAGTCGGTGGTTCGGAACCTACCGGCCGGGAAGATAAGCGATCCGATAAAAATGCCCGGCGGCGTGCTGGTCCTGATGGTCTGCAGCCGTGAAGGGGGCAAGGGCGAAATCAAACTTCCGGAACGCGATGCCATCGCCGATCGTCTGCTGCAGGAGAAGCTGGCATTGATGGCCCGGCGGTATCTCCGCGATATTCGTCTCTCCGCCGTTATCGACATTCGGGTCTGACCGGATGCCGCACGATCGCCCGGTCGTCGTGACGATGGGGGACCCAGCCGGGATCGGCGGTGAAATTACCCTGATGACCTGGCGGGATCATCGCTCGGACCTGCCGCCATTTTATGTTCTCGACGACCCCGACAGACTGACGCGGTTAGCGGGACGGACCGGCATCTGCTGCCCGATAACCGAAATCGCTTCAGCGGCCGATGCCGCCGCGACATCTGGCAGCGCCCTGCCCGTCCTCCGCCTGAGTCGCCCGGTATCTGCTTTGCCGGGAGACGACAGTACGGCCGACGGTTCGATGGTCATCGAATCCATCGATCGGGCCATCGATGCGGCGATGGACGGCGACGCAGCGGGTATGGCGACGAATCCAATCCAAAAAAGCCGGCTCTACGCCGCCGGGTTCACAGCCCCCGGCCATACGGAATACCTCGGCGAACGGGCAGGGCTGAGCACGCCACCGGTCATGCTTCTCGCCGGACCCAGCGTGAAAGTTGTGCCGGTCACGATACATCTGTCGCTCAAGGACGCGATCGCCGCTCTGACGACGGACGAGATCGTCCGCACGCTGAAGATAACTATCGATTCATTGAAATCCGATTTCGGCATATCGCGCCCTCGGATCGCCGTGTCCGGCTTGAATCCGCACGCGGGCGAAAGCGGGCATATGGGCCGAGAGGAAATCGATATCATCGCCCCCGCCATCGAACGCCTGTCGGACGCGGAAGCGGACATAAGCGGCCCGCTCGCGGGCGATACCATGTTTCACGAAGCCGCACGCGCCACCTATGACGTCGCGGTCTGCATGTATCACGACCAGGCGCTCATCCCGATGAAAACTTTGGATTTCGATAACGGGGTGAATGTTTCGGTCGGGCTGCCGTTCGTCCGCACCTCCCCCGATCACGGCACCGCCTACAACATCGCGGGCACGGCCACCGCCAATCCCACCAGTCTGGTGTCAGCGATCCGCATGGCGGCCGACATTGCCGCGTGCCGCAAGAAGATTTCGGGCGATACCGGTCTTGCCTGAACCGCCGGATTTATCCGATCTGCCGCCGCTGCGCGACGTGATCGCAGCCCATGGACTGTCGGCTCGGAAATCGCTGGGCCAGAACTTTCTGCTGGATTTGAATGTGACTCGCCGGATCGCCCGGGCGGCGGGAACCCTCGACGGCAAGGTGGTGCTCGAAATCGGGCCCGGGCCCGGCGGACTCACACGCGCGCTGTTGGAAACGAATGCCCGGCGCATCGTCGCCGTCGAACGCGATCCGCGCTGTATCGGTGCGCTTGAAGAACTCGCCTCCGTTACCGCCGGACGGCTGCACATCGTCGAACAGGATGCGATGGCGTTCGATCACGCGGAGCTCACCGCCGAATTCGGGCCGATCGCAGTCGTCGCCAATCTTCCCTACAACATCGCGACGCCGCTGCTGATCGGTTGGCTGAAACGGATCGAGCTGTTCGACCGGATGATTCTGATGTTTCAGAGCGAGGTCGCCGACCGGCTGGCCGCCGCGCCGGGATCCAGAACATACGGCCGTCTGTCGGTCGCCGCCCAGTGGCGTTGCGACGTAAAGCCGCTGTTCACACTGCCGGCCCGTGCTTTCACGCCTCCGCCAAAGGTCGATTCCACGGTCGTCGAATTTATCCCGAGGGCCGCTCCCCTGGCCGAGGCTGACGGGAATGCCCTCGAAACCGTGGTCGCCGCCGCTTTCTCGCAGCGTCGGAAAATGTTGCGGGCTGCGCTGAAGGGAATTTTCAGGGATGCGACATCGACACTCGACGCAGCCGGCATCGACCCCACCGCCCGGGCGGAAACTGTCGATATTGCCGGTTTTTGCGCGTTGGCACGCGCTTACAGGGCAGAGACGTCCTGACGGCTACTGCCATTCCCGCAGCCGTTTGACGAAATCGGTCAATCCGACCTGACGTTCGCGCTTCAGACGCTCGGCCGCAAGTATCGCCTGAACCTGTGCGACGCTGTCCTCGATATCGTAATTGACGATGATGTAGTCGTACTCGGGCCAGTGGCTGATTTCATCCGGCGCCTTCGCCATACGTGCGGCGACGACATCCGCGGGATCCTGTGCCCGTGACTGAAGTCGCCGCGCCAGTTCCTCGGTCGACGGCGGCAGGATGAAAACGCTGGCGAGATCGTTTCTCGCCGATTGCTTAAGCTGTTGCTCGCCCTGCCAGTCGATATCGAACAATACGTCTTTGCCGGAGGCCAGGGCCTCTTCCACCGCGCCCGTGGGAGTGCCGTAGTAATGGTCGAACACCTTGGCGTGTTCCAGAAGCTCCCGCCGGTTCAGCATCAGGTTGAATTCCGTGGGGTCGACGAAGTGATAATCGCGCCCGTCCACTTCGCCGGGACGCTTGGGCCGGGTCGTCACCGACACCGACAGAGAAATATCCTGGTCGCGTTCCAGCAGCAGGCGAGAAATAGTGGTCTTTCCGGCACCCGACGGCGACGACAGCACAAGCATCAGCCCGCGTCGCTCGATCCTTCCCGGTATCTCCGCCATGCCGAAACCTACTCGATATTCTGAATCTGTTCGCGCAGCCGTTCAATGGCCGCCTTCAGCGCCAGACCGATCCGTGTCAGTTCCATATCGGACGATTTGGAACACAGCGTATTGGCTTCGCGGTTGAACTCCTGACACAGGAAATCGAGCCGACGGCCAATGGCGCCGCCTTGGGCCATCAGATCGCGCGCCGCGGCGACATGCGCCACCAGCCGGTCGAGTTCTTCGCGGATATCCCCGCGCGCGACGATCAGCGCAAGTTCCTGTGCCAGACGCTCTTCCGGTACCGGGTTGTCGCCATCCAGCAGTTCGTCCAGCTGTTCGGCAAGGCGCGCCTTGCGGCGTTCGGGCTGCAGTTCCGCGAGGGCCGCGGCCTCGGACGTCAGAACGGCGATTTCTTCGATATGTTCCTCGACCACGGTCACGAGACGTTCCCCTTCGCCGAGCCGGGCATCCGCGAGCGCATCAAGAAGAGCGTCGAGACTGTCGGCCACCGCCGCATCTCGGGCAGCCACCGCTTCCTCGTCTTCGGAATCTTCCTCGACAACCTCGACCACGCCACGCAGCGCCATCAACGCTTCGACGTTCACCGCGTCGCGGCTGCCGCGAAATTCCGCTGCCAGCGCCGCCATCTTGTCCAGCACGTCACGATTGACCTCCAGCGCAGGGGGTTTGTCGGGCCGCTGCAGGGCCAAGTTGATCGACAGATTGCCGCGCGCGAATTTTTCAGTGGCACGTTTGCGGGCATGAGCCTCGATGTGGTCGAAACCGTGCGGCAGGCGAAAGCGCAGATCCAGCCCCTTGGAATTGACGCTTTTGACTTCCCAGACCCAGCTATAGCCGGCTTCCGCACCATCCGCACGGGCGAATCCCGTCATGCTCGTAACCGTCACCGGCCCCTCTTTTTCTCTATTGCCCAAGACGTTTCACGAATTTGCAGGTTGTAACATTTTCCACGATCAAAGTCGCCCACGGGTTCCGGTCACTGTGTGCGCTGCCGCTGGATTCGCCGCCACCTGGCGACATTTCGGTTGTGCTCGCGCAGGGTATAGGCGAACGCATGCCCGCCCGTGCCGTCCGCGACGAAGTAGAGTTCCTTTGTATCCGCGGGGCGTACCGCCGCCATCAGCGCCGCGCGGCCGGGATTGGCGATCGGTCCCGGCGGCAGACCGACCCGACGATAGGTGTTGTAATCTGAATCGATATAGAGATCTGCTCGGGTCAGCTCCCGGCCCAGCGGGCGCCCGCCCCCGGTCACGGCATACGCGACCGTTGGGTCGGACTGCAGGCGCATGCGGCGCCGCAACCGGTTGTGAAAGACGCCGGACACCCGCGCCCGTTCGGCGCCGATGCCGGTCTCGCGTTCGATGATGGAAGCAAGGATAAGAACCTCACGCGGCGACGAGATGGCAATCTTATCGGCCCGTGCCGCCCAGGCCTCGGTCAACGCCTCGTTCATTGCCAGTTCCATTCGGCGCAGGATGGAGGCCCGTGAATCGCCGTAGCTGAAAAAGTAGGTTTCAGGGAGATAGATACCGTCGGGACGCGCGACGGGGACGTCGCCGACCAGACCGTCGGCGCCGGCAACCAGCGCAATTACCTCCTCCGTCAACAGACCTTCCGGGATCGTCAGCCGGCGCTTGACCGTCTCGCCGTTGACAAGATGATCGGCGATCGCCCGCATGCTCATCCCGGGTGAGAGCGCGAATTCGCCGGCCCGCATGCGCCTGGCGGTCTCGGTGTACCGCGCGCCCAGCACGAACAGATGTTCGTTATCGATCGCACCGGCAGAGGCGAGCTGATCCGCGATATCCTGCACGCCGGCGCCCTTGGGAATGATGATGGTGACGGCCTTGTCCAGCGGCCCTGCCGCGCGATAGGCGTCCCACGCCCAGATAACGCCCCCACCGATCACGACGACCGTCACCGACATCAGCACGGCCAGGAAGCGGACGGCGAACCGCCGCATGTCGAATCAGGAAGCCCGTTTGAACACGACCGAGGCGTTTGTGCCGCCGAAACCGAACGAATTAGACAGCGCGGTCTCGATGGGGCGCTCTTTCGCTTCGTTCGCGACCAGATCAATGTCGCAGCCCTCGGACGGATTTTCGAGATTCAGTGTCGGCGGCGCGATGCCGTTCTCGATCGCCTTGACCGAAAAGATCGCCTCGACCGCGCCGGCTGCACCCAGCAGGTGTCCGATCGCCGACTTGGTAGACGACATGGACAAATTGTAGGCGTGATCGCCGAACAGCCGTTTAACCGCCCCGAGCTCGATCTCGTCGCCGACCGGGGTCGAGGTTCCATGGGCGTTGATGTAGTCGACATCCTCGACGTTCATCCGGGCGTTGCGCAAAGCGGACTGCATTGCGCGATATCCGCCATTGCCGTCTTCCGGCGGCGAAGTGATGTGGTAGGCGTCGCCCGACAGGCCGTATCCCGCCACCTCGGCGTAGATTTTCGCCCCGCGCGCCTTGGCATGCTCGTATTCTTCCAGCACGACGACGCCGGCACCTTCGCCCATCACGAAACCGTCGCGATCCTTGTCCCACGGACGGGAAGCCCGCGTCGGTTCGTCGTTGAAGTTTGACGACAACGCCCGTGCAGCTGCGAATCCGGCGATCCCCAGTCGGCAGATCGCCGCTTCTGCGCCGCCGGCGATCATCACGTCGGCGTCGCCGAACCCGATCAGGCGGGATGCGTCGCCGATGGCGTGCGCGCCGGTCGAGCACGCCGTCACCGGCGCATGGTTGGGCCCCTTGTACCCGTATTTGATCGACACCTGGCCTGACGCCAGATTGATCAGGCTGGACGGGATAAAGAAAGGCGAAATCCGCCTGGGGCCTTTCTCCTTCATCAGAAGAGCCGCCTCGGCAATCGTCTCGAGACCGCCGATCCCGGAGCCGATCATGACACCGGTCCGGTACGCGTCCTCGTCGCTGTCGAGCGTCCAGCCCGAATCCTCGATCGCTTCCGCCGCCGCGCCCAGCGCGAAAATGATGAACTGGTCCATCTTGCGCTGGTCTTTCGGCGATACATGATCGTCGGGATTGAACGCGCCGCCGGCGCCGTCGCCGACAGGTACCTCACAGGCGATCTTGACCGACAGATCGTCGGTATCGAAAGACTGAATGCCGGCGGCGCCGGATTCGCTCTTCAACAACCGGTCCCACACATAATCGACACCGGCACCCAGCGGGGTTACAGCACCGACACCGGTAACGACGACGCGTCTCAATTCCATAGTCATGCTTTCACGCTTGCTGGAAGTTTCCGCCGCAGGCGCGCCCGCGGAGAGTACCGGAAATCAGCCGGCATTCTCGTCGATAAACGCAATCGCGTCCTTGACTGTCAGGATTTTTTCAGCGGCGTCGTCCGGGATTTCGCAACCGAATTCCTCTTCAAACGCCATGACGAGTTCGACCGTATCAAGGCTGTCCGCCCCCAGATCGTCAATAAAGCTGGCGTTTTCGGTCACTTTGCCATCATCCACGCCAAGATGTTCGACGACGATCTTTTTCACCCGGTCTGCGGTATCACTCATTTTTTTTCCCTGGAATTTACCGGCGTCCGAGCGAACGGCGGGCCGGTGTCTGGTTTGGTTTTCTCCTCGCCCGGAGTCAACATTTTCCGGTCGTGACACTAGATGGGGAAGCTTTTCCCCAGCGCTCTATATCATGGCCATTCCGCCATTTACATGCAAGGTTTGACCGGTGACATACGCGGCTTCGTCGGAAGCCAGAAATACCGCGCAGGCAGCCACGTCTTCCGGGGTTCCCAGCCGGCCGGCGGGTACTGCCTCGGTCAGTCTGGCGTGTTGTTCCTCGCCCAGTGATTCGGTCATGGCCGTCGCGATAAATCCCGGCGCGATGCAATTTACCGTGATCCCGCGGGTCGCCACTTCGCCGGCCAGCGCCTTCGACATGCCGATGATGCCGGCTTTGGACGCCGCATAATTGGCCTGTCCGGGATTGCCGGTCACGCCAACGATCGAGGTGATATTGATGATCCGGCCCCAGCGCGCCTTCATCATGCCGCGCAGAACCCCGCGGGACAGGCGGAAGCTCGCTGTCAGGTTGACGTCGATAACGTCCTGCCAGTCTTCGTCCTTGATCCGCATGGCGAGGTTGTCGCGGGTCAGTCCGGCATTGTTCACCAGTATGTCGACACCGCCCATTGCCTCGGCAGCGGCTGCAAGCATCGCATCCGCCGATTCCTTGTCCCCGAGATCGCCGGTGATGACATGCGTTCGCTCGCCCAGCTCACCTGCCAGCTTGTCCAGCGCATCCCTGTTGCGTCCGGCCAGGGCGACGGTCGCGCCTTTGGCATGCAGCGCCGTCGCGATGGCGCCGCCGATCCCGCCCGAGGCGCCGGTGACCAGTGCCTTTTTGCCCGATAGATCAAACATTTCGCGCTCCTAGAAGGTTTTGAGGACGGCGTCGATGTCCTCCGGCGTTTCTGCGTTCAGGGACATCAGATCGCGATCAATCCGCTTGGTCAGGCCCGACAGCACCTTGCCGGCGCCGAGTTCGACCAGCGTATCGACGCCAGCGTCGCGCATCGCCAGTACGCTCTCGCGCCAGCGCACCATCGACGTCACCTGTTCGACCAAAAGCGAGCAGATATCGTCGGGATTTTCGGCAGGCGCCGCGGTCACGTTCGCCACCACGGGCACCAGCGGACGGACGATCTCGACTTCGCCAAGCGCTTTCTCCATCACATCCGCCGCGGGTGCCATCATCGCACAGTGGAACGGCGCGCTGACCGGCAATTTGACGCTGCGCCGGATGCCCCTCTCCCCGGCGATGTTTATTGCGCGCTCGATCGCGCCCATGGCGCCGGACAGCACCACCTGTCCCGGGGCGTTGTCGTTGGCCGGCGCGCAGACCTCACCTTCGGCCGCCGCATCGGCGATTTCCCGCGCCTGATCGCGTTCCGCGCTCAGAAGGGCTGCCATCCCGCCCTCGCCGACCGGGACCGCCTTCTGCATGGCCTGGCCACGTATTTTTAGCAGCCGCGCCGTGTCCGCCAGCCCGAATGTCCGGGCTGCTGCCAGCGCCGAGTACTCGCCCAGCGAATGACCCGCCACAAACGCACAGGCTTTGTCGATCTCGACACCGCCTTCCATTTCCAGAACCCGCAGAACGGCGATGCTGACCGCCATCAACGCCGGTTGGGCGTTTTCGGTCAGCGTCAGATCTTCGGCGGGCCCTTCCGCCATCAGCCGGGTCAGATTTTGCCCCAGAGCATCGTCGACTTCTTCCAGGGTTTCGCGCGCGATCGGGAACGCCGCCGCAAGTTCCTGGCCCATGCCGACCGCCTGGGACCCCTGTCCCGGAAACACGAATGCACGCGTCATTTGTCTCATCCCGCCATTTTTCGCCCGGTTCGGGCCGGTTTCGGCAGTCATATAGGGTGGAAAACGCGAGTCAAGATAGTGGCGCGAATCATGCGAGGATCGCTTGCGTGTGCCCGTCAAATGTGTATATTCCGGCGCCTCATAGCGCGGCACGTTGTTTTTTGCCGGAGTTCGACGCGTTTATCGCGAGGATCCGGGAAAGAAAGCCTGCCGAAAAAGGATGCCGGACGCGGCGACGCGCCGGATGCCAACCAGGAGTAACAAGGTGCCTCTATACGAAAGCGTGTATATCGCACGCCCGGATATTTCTGCGACCCAGGTCGAAGCCCTCACGGCGGACTGGACGAAGATTCTCGAAGACAATGGCGGCAAGGTCACCAAGGACGAATACTGGGGCCTGAAATCGCTCGCCTACCGGATCAAAAAGAACCGGAAGGGTCACTATTCGCTGATGAACATCGATGCGCCCCCGGCCGCCCTGGCCGAGATGGAACGCAACATGCGCCTCAACGAAGACGTCCTGCGCTATATGAGCATCCGCGTCGACGAGCATGAAGAAGGCCCGTCGGTCATGATGCAGAACAAAAGCAGCCGCGACGATCGCGGGCGCGGGCGTGACGGCGACAAGCGTCAAGAAGAACGCGCGGCGGCTCCGGAAGCCGAAAAGAAAGAAACGGCGGCCGAAACGCCCGCCACGGACGATAAGGAAACGGAAGAATGAGCCGGCGACCCTTTTTCCGGCGGCCCAAGAGCTGCCCGTTTTCCGGCGAGAACGCGCCGAAGATCGACTACAAAAACGTCAAGCTGCTACAGCGTTTCACGTCGGAGCGCGGCAAGATTGTGCCCAGCCGCATCACCGCGGTATCGGCCAAGAAGCAGCGCGAGCTCGCGACCGCGATCAAACGCGCCCGCAACCTCGCCCTGATGCCTTTCATCATCAACTGATACGCCGCTAGCCGGCGGGCGGGACTGAATGCGCAACGCCCTGCTCATTCCACTGGGTGCGGGCGTTGTGTCCGCCATCCTCCACCTTTCCGTCACGCTGGGCTCGCCCGGCGCTTTCCTGCTGGCCTATTTCGCTCAGCTTCCGCTGGCCGCGACCGGACTGGCCTTCGGCGTGACGCAGGCGGCGGTGGCCGCAGCCTTTGCGGCAATTCTGGTCGCACTCTTTTCGCCGGGCGTCGGCGCGCTGAGCCTCTTCATCATCACCTCGGCTCTGCCGATTCTTATGGTGGTCCATTTCGCGCTCCAGAACCGGACGGACGAGCAAGGCAATGTTGTCTGGTATCCCTTGGGACGAATCCTCGTCTGGCTGTCTCTGCTCGGCATCGCCGCCTTTGTCGTGGCCTACGTCGTCTTCATGCAGGGCGACGGCGGCATACGCGGCGCGATCGAGACCTATCTGAAATCGATCCTGTCCGGATTTGCCCAGACCGATCAGGCAGCCGTCGACGCGATGACGGCGACGATGGCCCGGATGTTCCCGGGTGTCGCCGCCGCATCCTGGATACTGATGAACATTATCAACTGCGTGCTGGCGCAGCGTTTTCTGGTTGCCACGGACAATAATATCCGCCCGAAACCGGTATATTCGGATATCGAAATGCCGGTCTGGCCGGCCGGGATCGTCGTTTTAGGCGTGATTCTGGCGATTTTCGGCGGAGAACCGGGGTTTTTCGGCTTCAACATATTGTTGATCGCCAGCATACCTTTTTTCTTTATCGGACTGGCAGTTCTGCATAGTATCTCCGCCGCTTGGCCCGGACGCCCGCTCGCACTTGCTGGCGTCTACCTATTTCTTATTTTGGCGCTTTGGCCCGCGGCGTTCGTCGCCGTGCTGGGCGTGTTGGAATACTGGCTGCGACTTCGCGATCGTGCGAAGGCGCGGCGCTCGAACAAGGGAAACGAATAATGGACGTGATACTGCTCGAACGAATCGAAAAACTGGGACAGATGGGCGACGTGGTCGCCGTCAAACCCGGCTTCGCCCGGAACTATCTGCTGCCGCGCAAGAAAGCGCTGCGGGCGACCGAAGCCAATCGTGCGGTGTTCGACCAGCAGCGCGCGCAGCTGGAAGCGGAGAACCTGAAACACCGCGAGGAAGCCGAACGCGTCGCCAGGGACATGGACGGCATGACCGTCATCATCGTCCGCCAGGCGAGCGACAGCGACCAGCTCTACGGATCGGTCACGCCACGCGACATCGCGTCCGGCATCACGGAAGCCGGTGTCACCGCCGATCGCCGTCAGATCAAGCTGGACCAGCCGATCAAGACCGTCGGCATGCACCCTGTTCGCGTTGACCTTCACCCCGAAGTTTCGGTGGAAGTGATCGCGAACGTGGCACGGACCCAGGAAGAAGCCGAGATGCAGGCGCGCGGCGAACGGATCAATCGCGATGGCGATGTCGTCGACATTGAAGAAGACGACGCCGTCGAGGTCGAGGCCGTCTTCGAAGAAGGCGTGGCGCCGGGTGCGGAGGAACTGTCAGTCAGCGAAGACGATGCCGCACCGGAAGCCGATGCGCCCGCGGAAGAGACCGGGGCCGGGGATGCTGCACCGAGCGGAGAAGATCCCGAAAAGACCGAGGGCTAAACAACCCCGATTATCTGCCGGTCGCGACGGTCCCGGCACCTGCCGGACCATTGGATTCCGGACACGGATTCTGTCGCCATGATGTGGCGCGGATCGACGCTGTCGTTTCTGCTGCATGGCGGTATCTTTTTCGGCCTGATCTTCGGTCTGCCGGCGATACCCGACATCTTCGACCGCAAGAAATTCGTCTCCACGGAAACCGAGTTGCCGGTCACCGTCGAAGTTGTCACCGCCGAAGAGGTTGACCGGCTGCTTGATGTCGTCACGCCGGATAGCCTGGAAAGGCCGGCAGAGGATGCCACGTCCGGCAAACTTGCGCCGCTGGCGATCGGGAAGGAACCGCCCGCCGATGCAAAGGACTCCGACGCCGGGGCACCTCCGAATGCGGCATCGGCCAGCGACAGACGTCTGCTCGATACAGAAACAACCGCCGGCAGTTCACGGAAAACCAGAATACCGGAAGGCCAGCTGAACCGGCAAAACATCGAACAAAGCAAGAGACAGCGCGCGAGCGAGCTTCGAAAACAGCAGAAACGCCCGAACCCGGCCATCTCGGAGGAGACCCAGCCCGCTGCGGCATCGACCGAATCGGAAAAAAGGGCAGACTCCGAAGCGGCGGACCGGACGCCGGCGCCGCCGGAAACCCGCGAACGCGAAGACACGACGCCGGAGACCAAACAGACTTCGGAAACGAAGCCGGTTGAGGTCGCGCAGGAAGCGCGCGAACCCCGGGATGCCGAGCCGGACCGGGCGGTCCAGTCGGCGCAATCGCCGAAGGTCGGAGACGCTGCTCGGGATAGGGCGCCGCGATCCGCGCAGAAGGCGGCGGAGCCGGAGACGAACCGGACGGACAGCGACCCGCCCCCGGGCGAGGAAGCGACAGCTTCCAGGCCCGCATCCGCATCGCCCGAGCAGGCCGTGCCAGCCCGGACTCCGTCGACGGAAATCCGCCCCGTGGAGACGGAAGCGGCCCGGCGTCGGGTGGAGCGGGAAGCCGACCAACCGCCGGTGCAGTCGCCCCCGTCGGAAAGCCCTGAACGTGAAGTTCCGGCGAAGCCCTCCGAAAACGCAAAGTCGGACGAGGAAGAATCGAGAGCCCCGGTACAGGCGGACAAAAGACAGCAGCCCGACACTCTGAACGAATTCGTTCAGTCCGTTTCGGGAAAAAACCGCGAACTGGTGCTGAAAATTTTCGCGGCGGATCGCAGACTGCTGAAAACGATTGAACCGGCGAAACCGGAAATCACCGCACCGAAAGAAGCCCGCGAGAAATCGATCGCACGCCTCGAAACGTCGGCACAGCAGGGCTTTCCGGCTGCCCAGTACAATCTGGCTGGCAAGCTGTTGCGCGGAGAGGACATGAACAAAGACGTGGCCGAAGCCCGAAAATGGCTGACCCGGGCTGCGGAACAGGGCCACGTGCCGGCGCAGACCCTGCTCGGACTTATGCGGTTCATCGGGGTCGGGTTGCCGCGCGACCTGGCCGAAACCGCCTTCTGGTGGTCGCTGGCATCGGATCGGGGCAGCGAGGGTGCCAAGGTGGGAGCGGAGCTCGTCCAGCCTCAGCTGAATCCCCGTGAACACGTCACCGCCAAGCGTCTGCGGTCCCGTTGGGGCACCCTGATCACCGATCTTTCCGAAAGCGCAGCAGGCACGACGAACCTCGATTCTCTGAACAAGGACCTGCAGGACGCGGCGCAAAACGGCGATATTCGGGCCGTGTTGTCGCTTCTGGCGCGCGGCGCCGATGCCGACAGCGCCGGCGAGGAAGGACGCAGCACCGTCATCAACGCCGCCTGGCGCGGGCGCGAACAGATCATCCGTTTACTGCTGCGCCGTGGCGCGGACACGGAACTGACCGACGACGCCGGCGCGACCCCCCTGATCTGGGCCGCCATCAACGGACATGCGCGGGCGGCCAGGGGCCTGCTGGACAACGGCGCGAACCCGAACCACCGAGACCGCGCCGGGCGCACAGCGCTGATGCGCGCGGCCTGGAACGGACACCGGGATGTGGTCGAATCGCTGATCGCCGCCGGCGCCCGGGTTGATGTAACGGACCGCGCGGGTTCGAACGCGCTGGGATACGCGTCCCGCGAGGGGCACGCCGATATCGTCGCGCTTCTCCGCGCAGCCGGCGCCAGATGAGACGCCGGGCGGTGCCACTGGCGCCCGGCGCGACGCACGATATACTCCGCCCAGACCACCCAAACGGGATTTCCCGATGACCGAACAGAAAATCGCCTTTGTCGCCGCAGCGTCAGAGTCCGCACGCAAGGCGGTTAAAGTGCTGAAATCGAAATACGACCACGTCGCGCCCGAAGAAGCGGACGTGATCGTCGCGCTGGGTGGCGACGGGCACATGCTGGAAACGCTGCATGCCTGGCTCGAGCGGGACGTCCCGATCTACGGCATGAACCGGGGAACGGTCGGCTTCCTGATGAACGAATATAGTCCGGCAAATCTGGCCACGCGCATTGCCGCCGCTGAGACCGTCGAGCTACGCCCGCTGGAAATGACCGTTCAGGACATACACGGCGAGAAAACGACCTCGGTGGCGATCAACGAAATTTCACTGCTGCGTCAGACCCGACAGGCGGCCAAGTTGCGGATAAAGATCGACCGCAAGGTTCGCATGCCGGAACTGATCTGCGACGGCGTTCTGGTCGCCGCGCCGGCAGGCAGCACCGCCTACAACCTGTCGGCACACGGTCCCATCATCCCGCTGGATGCGAACCTGCTGGCACTGACGCCGATCAGCGCCTTCCGGCCGCGTCGCTGGCGAGGCGCGCTGCTCCCGGCGACGGTGTCGATCTCGATAGAAGTCCTGGAACCGCGCAAGCGCCCGGTGAGTACGGTCGGCGATTATACCGAAGTCCGCGATGTAAAACGGGTGACGGTCCGCGTGTCCCGGGATAAATCGTTTTCTCTGCTGTTCGACCCGGATCACAATCTCGAAGACCGGATACTGAACGAACAATTCATTCCCTGACGGAGCGCCGCATGCCTAAGATCGTGGCGCAGGACGACGTTATCATTCGTACTGCGCAGGTAATTCTGGACCCCAAGACGGATCCGGAACGTTATGCGGCCTTCGCGGATTATTATCGCGTCGATATCCCCGATTTCGACGGCTGGGTCGGCCGCGTGCGCCGCACGGTGCCCGAACTGTATCCGGCGGACTTCGAGATGGTTGCCGACCAGGACGCGCTTTTAAATGCGGTTGGCGATGCGGACGGAATTATCTGCGAAAGCCTGACGATCGGCGAAGCGGAACTGGACGCCGCGCCGAAACTGAAAGTCGTCCAGAACTTCGGCACCGACACCCGCAATATCGATCTCGACGCCTGCGCCGCGCGTGGCGTGAAAGTCCATACGCTGCGGCGGCGCGTCAATGTGGCGGTCGCGGAGCACGCTTTCGCCATGATGCTGGCAATGGCGAAGAAACTGTCGCTGCTCAACGGCCGGATCGACGAAGCCAGCCTGCACGAGGCCGGGTTTCCGGCGCGCATGCACGACCGTCGCCATGCGGCGGCTGCCAACTGGGGACGCGTCGACGGGCTGGAGACGCTGTACGGCGCGACCGTCGGCTGTCTGGGTCTGGGGGAAATCGGCCGCGAAGTCGCCTCGAGGGCTCATGCGTTCGGTGCGAACGTTCTTTATCACCAGCGCAACCGGTTGCCGGAAGACATCGAAAAACCCCTCGGAGCGACCTATTGCAGCTTCGAAGACCTGCTCGCCCGGTCCGACTATGTCAGCATTCATCTGCCGAGCAACAAATCGACCGAAGCGCTGATCGATGCCGGCGCATTCGCCCGAATGAAGGATGGCGCCTATTTGGCGAACATTTCGCGCGCCGCGATCATCGACCGCGGCGCGCTGATGAACGTACTGGAGAGCGACCGACTTGGCGGGATAGCGCTCGACGTGCACTACGAAGAGCCGTCGCCGCCCGACGAACCGCTGAAAAATTACCCTAAGGCGCTGCTGACGCCGCACTCCGCGGTGGCGGGACGGCACAACGCCGCCGCCGACATGGAAGAGCTTATCTCCAACCTGGCAGCCGCTATTTGACCACCAACCGGTAATCCGGCGTGGTGTTCAGCGGGCAGGAATAGACGTATTCGCCGGGCTTGAGCGTCACCTTGTAATCCTTGGTTTTGCCCTGGGTCAGCCCGCCGCCCGACACGCTGGTCTTCGACACCTTGTGCAGCGGGTTACGCCAGTCGTAGCCTTTTGAGCGCAGCCAGAAGCCGAGCTCGTAGGGCACGTTCTTGTTCACCACCCGGAACGTATAGTCGCCGGGTTTGAGTTCCAGCGTCCTGGCGGCCTTGAGCCGCTTGTCGGCGGTTTTGCCGTTGATAGCGACGCAGTCGGCCTTGCTCTTCGGCGCATAGCCGTGATTGGTGCCGTTTTCGCTTTCGATAAACTGGCATCCGACCTGGGTAAGGTTGATGACGGTCGCGGCGTTGGCCTGGGGGAGTCCGGCGATACCTGCCATTGCAGCGGCGGCAACGGCAATGCCGTATATGCGGGATCGGTTCATATCGTGTGTCTGCCTTTATCTAGCTCCTTCGCTGCCGGAGATGTGCTGTCGATACGTCTTGAGCACAAATCAACTACGCGTGAACGCAAACGCAAACGGCGCCCACCCGGGGGGCAAGCGCCGTAAAACATTTCCGAAAAGACAGGAAATTACCCGGTCAGCTCGCCAGGTTGATCATTGCGTAGCCCCACATGCCCGCTCCGGCGCAAATTGCGATCGTCGCGAACCCGCGGCTCATCACCGCCGTCGCGGAATCGCCGGTCTGGACCCGGCGTCTGGAAATTCTGCTCTTGGGCTTTCTGCGGAACATATCGATCCCCCTTCACGACTAAACCTACTGCTCTCTACCGGTGCAATTATCATGCCACCTTTTCTTTTTGCCTGTTTTTCAATGGATTACCCGATTTCAGGTCGTTGCATTTTGTCGGTCCGTAAAATTTTCCGACACATACAAAGGCCGACCACCTGTGTTAGAAACGTTCACCCGTAACAGTTTGCGAAAGTCCGATGACCGATTCCATTCTTTGCGCACGCGACGGCGTCGTGGCCACCGTCACCATCAACCGACCGGAACGACGAAACGCGATGGACTGGGATTCCTGGCAGCGGCTGGGGGAAATTTTCGGCGAGCTATCGGAAGATACCAGTCTCCGCTGCGTGGTTGTCGCCGGTGCGGGCGGCAAGGCATTTGGGTCCGGGAACGATATCTCGGAATTCGAAACGCTGCGCACGGACGCGGAAAAAGTTCGGGCGTACAACGACATCACCATCGCCGCCGTACACGCGATCGAGGGCTGCCTGCACCCGACCGTCGCCCGCATCGAAGGTTTTTGTCTGGGCGGCGGGCTCGAGATCGCACTCGCCTGCGATATCCGCGTGGCCGCGCCGGGATCGACCTTCGGGCTGCCGGTCAAGAACATGGGCATCTTCCTCGACCCTGCGCTGGCCGATACGCTGGTGAATGCCATCGGCCGGGCGGCGGCGCTCGAACTCGTGCTCGAAGGCCGGTTCATGGACACTGACGAAGCTCTGCAGCGCGGCCTGATCACGCGCATCGCGCCGGAAGGCGGCCTCGATGAAGAAATCGCCGCGACGGTGGAGCGCATCTCTGCGGGAGCACCGTTGGCCCACCGCTTCAACAGACAGGCGATCCGCAAAGTCCGCATGGTAGGCGACGAAACGGAAGAACAATACGCCCGCGCCGCTTCCTACGGCGATACGGAGGATTATCGCAACGCCTGGACATCGTTCATGGCCAAGAAGAAGGTGGAATTTCAGGGGCGCTGACCCATGCCCGCCGACAAACCCGTTATCTCCCGGCTGACGGCGTCGGCGCGGTTCGAAACGCGGAAGCGTACGCACGTCCGGATCCGCAATCACAGACTGAAGATCGACGATGCGACGGAACGGGGCGGCACCGATACCGCCCCCAATCCGCCGGAGACGATGCTGGCCTCATTGGCCGGATGCCTGAACATTCAGGTCAACCGCCTGGCGAATGAACGTGGCATCGAATTGCATGGGGTGGAGATATTCATAGACGCCGATTTCGACCGCCGCGCGGTCACTTGGGGCGAAGATGTCGCTATCCCGTTTCCGCTGGTCCGCGTTTCGCTGACGGGCAGAAGCGACGGATCGACCCGCAAGCTCGCGGCGCTGCGCCGCGACGTGCTGATGCAGTGCCCGGTATCCCGGCTGATGATCGAAGGCGGAACGAAATTCCGCCAGAGCTGGAAACTGGACAAAATCTAGTTATCTTCGAATCCCGCCCGAATACGGGAGATCGTCTCCGGGTCGAAGTAATCGTCGACGCGCTGCCGCACCGCCGCCATGTATTCGGGATCGCGCTGCGCGCCCGACCATGCGGCGCCGTTACGCGACAGCACCCGCAGTTTCGCGCACCACGTAGTCGTTCGGAGCCACGTAAACCGGCGTAGAGGACCGCACCAGGGGCGGATGCGGTTTCCCAACGGTTCGGGAACCGCCTCGAAATAGGCATCGTAAAAAGCCGCCACGTCTTCCCGGGAAAGGGCCGTCGCCACGTCGGCGTCCCACATCGTCGACGTGTAGACCGTCGCATGCGCCAGATCGATGGCCGGAGAGCCGTAGAGCATCTTTTCGAGATCGACGAAAACAGCCTTGCCGTCAGGCTGCATCATGAAATTTCCCGGATGGGTATCGGTTCCGGCGAGCGTAATCGGCATATCCTGTCCGGCGGCGTCCGAAGCGAACCGCCGCGCATGATCCAGTTCGTCATCGATTTGGCGGCGGGCCGCAGGCGCCAATCCGGCATCGTCGAGAAACGCCGCCTGGGCCTCTATCACCTCGAGCGTGGCCGCGACCGGGTCGGCATGCGACGGCAGCGGCGGCCGGGCATGCTGGGATGGAACCCGCAGCCCATGCAAGGCAGCCAGCGCCTGCGCGATCGCCCCCATCCCCGCCGGGACCGGCGGCGTACCGCCATCCACTCTGGAGACAATCAGGGCTCCCCAGGGAATGCCGGCCTGAGGCGGCAATATCCCGAGCAGCGCAGGCACATGACGGCTGG
>Ga0181577_10000759_pt1 | contig 26044 bp, 18 predicted proteins | sample 101ome_21_FD_132468 | JGI IMG/M metagenome (GOLD analysis project Ga0181577, IMG submission 132468) | Coastal salt marsh microbial communities from the Groves Creek Marsh, Skidaway Island, Georgia - 101413BT metaG (megahit assembly) | ecosystem: Environmental > Aquatic > Marine > Intertidal...
CCAATGCGCCAGCGGATGCACCACCAGCGAGCGCCGTCTTCTTCAAGAATGAACGGCGGTTCAGTTTGGATTCACTCATGTATTCCTCCCATTAAGCTGTCGGGTATTTCGACTAGCGGAACCGCCACCCTACACGAGTAACAGGCCCGGCTGTCTCGAGAATATGGTTCGGAGCCAACAAATCAAACCAACATTGCGATGTTTCTCTAACTTCTTCCCTTGCGTGAAACGCTAAGCACTTATTTTAAAGGGATTAAATTGGTAAAATAAATTTACCGAAACGGGGGTCGGATATGATGAAGCCCTGGATTGCTAGCGCTATCACGCCAGAAAACCCGATTTTGGCGAACGAATCACATTTGTTGATTCGCATGTATTGACCCCCATCTGTGCATTGCGCGGACTTGGAACCGATGATGGAAGCCGCTATTGGCAGCTGCATGGAGCATTATATCCCGGCCTGGGTTAAGGGCAGGTTGACGCCGGTTGAAAAGCTGGAAGTGCATGTGAAGGGGCTTCGCCATCAGGCGGTGAGCGTCTTTGTGATGCGCGGGCGGGATGTGCTTATCCAACGGCGTGCTCTGGGCAAGTACCATACGCCCGGACTATGGGCGAATACCTGCTGTACGCATCCCCATTGGGGCGAGAAAGCGCAAGATTGCGCGGTGCGACGGCTTGAGGAAGAGCTTGGAATCAAAGGGGTTTCGCCGCTCTACCGGCATACCGTCGAGTATCGTGCGGATGTGGGCGGCGGGTTGACCGAACATGAGGTCGCTGAGGTTTTCGTCGTCGAGGCGACGCAGGATTTGCCGCTCGCGCTGAATGCGGAAGAGGTGATGGACACCTGCTGGATCGACATTGGCGCGTTGCTTGCGGAGACGCAGGACACCCCCCAGAAATATACCCCTTGGCTGCGGATTTACCTCGCTGAACATGCGGCGGAAATCTTCGGGGATATGCTGCCCTGAACGGCAAACTGGGCGACGCACAACTGATGCACAATCGATGCACATCTTATGCATATCGCACCCGCAGCAATTTAACGAACGGTTAGGAAACACGCCATTTGGTACGAAAAAGGGCCGCCGAGCGGATCGGCAGCCCTTAATGCACAGGACGATGACCCTTAATTTTATTCACATATCGCCGAACTGGGCGAGGTAGGCATAAAGGTTTACGGCATCTTCTTCGGAGCGGACGCGATAGGCCATTTTGGCGCGAGCGCGGCTGTCATCGAGCGCTTCACGGAGGTAGCCTGTCGGATCCATCACATAAGCGACGAAATTTTCTTCAGTCCAGACGGCGCCAGTTTCGCCATAAGCAACCAGCGACGCACCGTAGCGGAAGTCACCAGAACCGGGGGTGCCGCCGGCGATGCCGTAGAGGTTCGGCCCGCTGCGGCCATTGCGGCCAGCGAGAACATTGCCATCGGCATCAGCTGCGATGTGGCAGCTGGCGCATTGACGGTTAAAGGCGTCTTCGCCGGCAGCCGCGTCACCTGTGGCTGCGTGGCCTGCCGCAAAGGCCGGTGCTGCAAGCGCTGCGAATGCAATCACTGAAGATAGTAGCTTCATGGTCTGTTCCTTTCGGGCTCAGATTCGATATGTCGGATCTCTGATGGCACGATAGTACGCTGAGACGGACAGTCCACCCGCGATGATCGCAAAGGCGATGACCAAATCGTGAAATCCGAAAAAAGTGACGCGAAACGAAAAATATACCTTAGCGCAATAATATATACTTTCGAGAATTTGTTACCCCTTTTGTGCAGCGCGTGAGTGGGCACGCGACAACGCAAGCAGAGTTGGGGAAGTGGTATGGCGCAGAATTTTTATCGGGGGATGATCTTGCTGGTGGCGGCGCTGGGGATTTCGGGCTGTGTCTCGACAAGCGAGCTGTGTGAAAACGGTGGAACCTGTGTGCAATCGTCGCCTTCGAGCCACCAGCGCGCGGCACGGAGCGCCGAACGAAGCGATGACCAAACGACAAACGATAAGGTCATGACCGAAACCACCACATCCAGCCGCAATTATAGTGGCGGATCAAGCGGCAGCGCCGAGGGCAGCCCCAGCACGCCAGCACCGGCACCTGCGCCAGTCGTCGCACCGACGGTTGCAGAACCGTCAGCACCTGCCGCCGCGGAGCCAACCAGCACGCCCGCATCCGAGACGCAGGCGCGTCCGGCGCGCGGCAACAGGGAGGCGGCGGCAGAGCGCGGGCGGCCGGAAACACCCGGAGCGAACCGGAATGCAGCGGCCGGTGCAGCCGGAGATCACGGCAGAGGGCATGATCGGGGGGCCGCACCGCGCGGCAACGGGAAGGGACGCGGGTAACGCTGCTGAAAACAGTCATAGGAAAGCCAGAGGCGCGAATGGTGGGGGACCGTTCGCGCCTCAATTTCTTGTAGAAGACGCGCGGTTTATCGCCCAAATAAACCTCTGTTTAGGAGGGCGTTATTGAATATCACAATTCCAGAGCGCTAGACAGTTAGCGTAAAAGTTGTGAGCGGGCCTTCTGCCCGACTCGGAGCTAACTTCGCTAAACAAACAACCGCCCGAGGGCGGGATAACGGAGCACCGATATGAAAATTCTGACACTTGCAGCAGCTTCGGCACTCGTGGCCTCACAGGCCGCGGCCGGTTATTACGAGACACGTTGTAGCGTTGAGAGCGTGCCCTATGACGAGGTGATCAATGGCGCTCCGGCAGGGAACATCCTCGGGGGTGCGCTGATTGGCGGGCTGTTGGGCAAAGCGGTGACGGGCGATGATGGCGCGGCCGCCATTGGCGCAGTCATTGGCGGTGCGGTCGCGAACGATCGTGGCTCGCAGACGGTAACGCAATACCGCGACGTGGAAACCTGTGCGAATGTCTTCGTGCCAGAGCGGATCACCGATCCTGCAAGGCTACAAGCCGTGATCCGCGACCTGAACGCGGGCCGGACCGTGAGCCGCGAAACGACGATGGATACCCAGTACACGATCGGCGTTTCATATGACGGGCAGTGGGGGCCAAAATCCCGCGCCGCTGCGGCGGAATATCTGGCCGGAAACGAGGCGGAAACTCCTGCCACGCCAGACGCCGAAGAAGATACCAGCATGACGCTCTATTCGCTGATGGTGAATGACGTGGTCGTGGTAAGCTCGCCCGACGTGGCGGCGATTGACCAGATCAAGAAAGCACTGGCGGAAGCGGGCGTCGACTCTGCGATTTTTGTCGACCTGCAATAAGCAGGAACATCCCTGAAATTTGGGCCGTGGCGGGAAACCGCTGCGGCCTTTTTTGTATCAGCACGGGCGAATGCCACTAGCGCGAGGGCGCAAAAGAGAGCGGGTTTTGTCTCATATGGATACTTGAAAAGGGGGGCCGCGCGGGCTCTATCGCAGGGGTGCGGGAAAGTTGACGCACCACGGGAGCGACGCGATGAAGAAGATTATTTTTACGAGCCTCTTTCTGAGCCTCGCTTGGGTGATGCCGGCACTGGCCGCATGCGCGAATTACGAGGGGCAAGATGATGCACCAGCGGTGCTGTTCTGCGAAAGTGGCAGCTGCGTGGAGGCAACGCTGAGCTTTGAATGCGGCAATGCCTTCGGTGCGCAGATCGGCTATTCGAACGGGCTATCCATCAATTGCGAGGCGCAAAACGGTGCCTCGGTGTGTGCCACTACCCTGAACGGGCGGCAGGTTGGCAAGGGCATGACCTGTACCAATCTTGACGGTGCGCGGGGCTGCGGCGGCACCTTCCCGACCGTCTGCGCACCGTACATGGCGGCGATCAGAAATACCTTCAACGGCCTGCCGGTGGTGGAGCGGATGCTGGCGCAGGAGCTGCTACAGACCTACGGGCATTATCCCTACGAAATGGCCATCGACGGCGTTTGGGGCCGTGGCACGCAAGCCGCGATGGAGCAGTTCTGCCGCAGTGACCTGCCCTACATCAACGTGGAGCCACAGCGCGTGACGATAGGTGTGGCGAATGCCTTGCCGCGGATGATGGCGGATATGATGCGCGCCATCCATGCCGACAACGAATTGGAAGCCGAAGGCGATATGGCCGAATGGGAGGCCGCGCAAGCGGGGTTCCGGAGCGATTTCCCGACGCAGATGTTTGACTGCCAGCCGACGAATAACGGGCATTTCTCGACAATGGGGACGCTGTTCTTCTCGGTGTTTGACGAGCCGTATTACGGCACGATCCGCTATATCGAGTTCAACGGGCCACGCCCTGTCGAGTATCAGGCGATGATGTCATTCTATGATTTCACAACGAACCAGCCGTCTTGGTGGGGGCAGTTCGTCGCGACGGATCTGGAGCATATCGAGGAAAGCCGCAGCTATGCGACGGTTGTTGGTGTGACGGACGAAAACCTGCTGATTTCGGATGTGTCCTTCGTGCAGATCGCAGGTGAGTTGACGATCAACGGCTCTGGTGGGCCGACGACGTTTTCCTGTGTGAGGCTCGAGGATCGGCAAATGGTTGAGGACAATTTCACCTACTTCCAGAACTTCGTCAGCAATTACCAGAACGAAAACTTTTAACCGGAACAGGGCCATGCGGTGCCGGACGCGCAGAGATGCCTCCGGCCCCGCACGGCTTTGGCGAAAGGGCGCGTATCCGAAACGCAAGAGCAGACGGGCGCACAAAAAAAGTGGACTGAAGCTTATGAAGATCAAAACACTGGTGCTGGGGCTACTAGCATCAACGCTGTTTCTGAAATCACCCGCATTTGCAGACCCTGCATCGCTGCTCAATCAGGCCATCGCGGAGTCGAACCGCATCAACGCGGGCCTGCCGACAAAGGAGCGACTGGCCGCCTATGAAACGGCGTTGTCGTCGCTCGACCAGATCATTGCGGAGTTTCCATCCTCTAACGAGGCGCGCATTCTGCTGTCGGACCAGACCGTTGGTTCGTTCTCGCCAAATATGCTGCGCAGCGCTTACATCGACGACCTGACCGCCTATTATGACACGGTTTGCGAAGTCTCCCCCAGCTACACTTGCCTTGGCTTTTCGTCGCTGCGGAGCGGGGCGGAGATTTGTAACTATGCGGGCTCGATCAGTGAAATTGACGTGGCCTATGAGAACCTCGCCAACGCGCTGCAAATCTTTACATCGCAGTCTGCAAACGAAGCATTCGGGGCTGTCACCATCTCGACCGCGCGGCAATGTGCGTCGCGCAAGATGGATGCGTGGAACCGTGACCGCTTTGCCTTCCAACTGATCGAAATGCTGCTGACTGGCGGGCAGGAAACTGTTGCGCGGGCGACAATTGAAAACATCGAGACGCCGTTCTTCCGGTTCAAAGGGGTGCTCGCGCTTCAGGAAGCCAAGGGCGGTCTGGTCGATCAACAGTATCTGGACCGGCTTGACCGTTTCATTGATGAAAATATCGCAACCGGCGCCGGTTCGAATAGAGAACCTGTGGATGCCTTCCTCGCGACAATGGCGCTGCGCAAGTTCGCGATCCGCAATTCAGCTGTGCCGATCGAATATTCGTATGCCTATGACGCGGTCCAGAAGTATCGCAACTTTGGCCCCGAAGATCAGTGCGATGTGCAATACGCGACGTTCCTGTTTAACGAGTTGACTGAATATCAGGTGTTGCTGGTGGAGCTTGATGACGCGCGGCGCGGCGTGAATATAGGGCAGACGTCGAGCCTGATGGATTTGATTTCCGCGCGGACGCGCGAGGTCTATGAAGCCTGTGCTGACGGGGACTATTTTGACCTGACGCTGATGTCCCGTATTCATGGCAGATTGCTTGTCATGAAAGGCAAGGCCGAGGCGGATACGTTCAAACGGATGATCGAGAATCGGGCGATGACCCGCGAAGAGCTGATCGACGCCTATCTCGATCTGCTTCAGCCGAACCTCGATGATCTGGTCGAGTCTTACTTCCTTGAGGACACAGGGCACCGGAAGAACATCCCCGTTTGGTATGTGAGCCCATTCGATGAGGAAACCGGCTGGAGCCGAGTTGGAACGGATCGGGGGACGCATGTGCTTATGTCGAACCCTGCGACCTTCCCTGTGTTCAAACGGTTGGTGGATAACGCAGAGGTGTGCCGCAGTTCGGAGATCCTGTTCCGTGAACTGGCATCGACGCCACGGTTCGACGAGGCGGTGCAATACATGATCGAGAGCCCGTCCATTGATCCAGCAGTACAATACAGCTGCGGCGATGAAGCGCTTGAGCTGCTGTTAGGGGAATAAACCCCTGATCCCGCACTGGCGGCGCTGTGCTACCGGTGCTTTCCCGAGAGGCGGTTTCCCGTGGTTTGACTGTGGGGGACCGCCGATTGATCTGCGGCGTGCGGACATGGAATGGTCTGAACGCGCGTTCCATTCGCAAAATGGAATATAACCCATCGCACTGGCTGGATGATTTAGGATATAAGGCGCCCTATCCCAATGGTGCAAATGTGATAATTTTACATAAAAATCATACTTTTAGGTGAAGCAAGGCAGTCACAGAGTCCAAGATATTGTGTGGGCGCATACTTTTCCGAAGAGCCTCATGATGAGACATGATTATCCCGCTGGCAGACTAGCATCATACGTACAGGTTTTCCCGTGATCCGTCCTCCAATCTCCCGCGTGTTGAGCGCATCCATCACCCTTGTCTCGGCCTTGTTCATCGCGACCAGCGTTACCGCAGACGTTTCAGCTACGTTCAACATTGCGGCGGTCGCCGAGTATGAGAACAACGCCAACCAAAACCAGAATCCGGCGCTTGCATCGAGCGTCGGCATCACATCGGTGATCATATCGCAAGAAGGCGACACATGGGGCGGTACGCAGGGCAATGACATCGACGTGAAAGTGACGGTGAACTACACTGACACCACATCTGAAACGGTCGATGGTGCTCTCAACTGGGTGCTCAACAAGAGCGGAGGCGGCATTCACTATTTTGGGGTTATTTTCGCCACCACAGAGCCAAGCGATGGCTACACGCCAACAACCGGTTTTGAGCGGACATATATTTTGCCGCTTCCGGGTGAGGAGACGGTGCTTCAGACCAAAGTCACCGAAGCCAATACCGACGGTAGCGCGAATTTTAATGCGGGAACGATTGCCGATCTGATCGCAGCATTGCAGGAGGAGTTCGCCCCGCAGACGGAACCGACGCTTGTTTCCGAGATCACAGTGACAAAGACCGCCTCGGCTGTTTCGCTGGAGTCGCCATCTGCAGGTGAAATCATCACCTACACGATCACGGCTGAAAACACCGGCGAGGTTGCGTTTTCCGACGTGACAATCGTGGACGCACTGACAGACGATGAAGCCTATGTTTCTGGCGACAGCAACTCTGACAGCAAGCTCGATATCGGTGAGGTTTGGACTTACTCCGCGAGCTACACCCTGACACCAGCTGATATTGTGAACGGCTCGGTGGAGAACGTCGCGCAGATTTCGGGTCTGGACCCAAATGGTACGAGGCTCACCGCCTATTCGGGCGCGAATGCGACGGCCTCGACGAGCGCGACGGCGCCGAGCACCGGTGGCGGTGTTGTGACCGCGTTCACCCGTGCAGCAGAGCCGAAGATTGCGTTGCTCAAGACATCTGCCATTGCAGATACGAACGGCAATCTGATCACCGATGCTGGCGATACTGTCACCTACAGCTTTACCCTGCAAAACGCCGGTAACACCGCTGTTACAGATATTAGCATCGCCGAGACGGATTTCTCGGGTGCGGGGACAGCGCCAACTCCAGTTTATGTGCGCGGCGATACCGACGGGGACAGCGAGCTGGACCTGACGGAGACTTGGGTATTCACTGCCGACTACATCCTGCTCGAAGCCGATATCACGGGGACGGGGATCATCGAGAACCTCGCGACCGCGACGGCGCGGGTTGTCGGTTCGACGGCGACGGTTTCTGCCGACTCTACCGCAGAGGACAGCGCTGGTGCGACGACCACCTTCCTCGGCTCGATCTCGGGCACCGTTGAAAACGGTACCGGAGGGGCCGCTGGTGTGACGGTCGAATTGGTGGACCAATTTGGCAAAGTGATCGAATCCACCACGACTGATAGCAATGGTGATTACATCCTGACCAACATTCCTGCCGGCACTTATTCGGTACGGTTCCTCGACGGCGCGGGGCGACCTTTCTCGACCAGCGACAACAAGGGCGGTCAGGGTGTTACTGAAGGCGTAAACAGCTTCACCGGAATCGTTGTTGGCTATGACGCTGGCGACGCGCGCAACTTCGAGCAACTGGACGCAGTGGCGATCGACCCGAGCGGCGTGATCTACAACAGCTCGACGCGCAAGCCGCTTGCGGGCGTTACAGTGACGCTGATGAAAGACGGTGTCGCTGTTGACGATGCTTGGGTCGTTGGTTCGGCGACCCAGACGACCGGAAGCGACGGTGTGTACAGTTTCTTCCTCAAAGATCCCGCACCATCGGGCATCTATGAACTCGCTGTCACCTATCCGACAGGCTATGAGGAATCGACCGATATTCCGGCATCGGGCACATACACGCCTGGTCTGGGTGGCGGCGTCGAGACTATCGCTGCTTCCGCCAAGGCGCCGCAACTGGGTGAGGATACGACCTACTACCTCACATTCAATTTCACTTTCGCTGATTGGACAGATGCTGCGCAGCTGTCGAACGGGGTGATCAACAACCACATTCCGTTGGATGTCGTGGATCCGTCCGTGCCGAAGGTGGACGATGATCTGCTGGCGGTACTGGAAGACGACCTCATCTCGACCATGCAGCTTCAGGCCGATCAGATGCGCGGCTATGCACGCGGCGCATTGGCACGGTTGAAGAACGGCGCTGGATCGGACATCGCGAATGTTTGTGAGCAGGCTTTGGCGGAGCTGCCGCAAGTCCTGTTCGAAACGGATAGCGCTGTAATTGCGGGCTCCCAAAGCGCGTTGCTTGAACAAACAGCAACGATACTTAATGCGTGCCCGACTATCGCTTTCGAAATTGCCGGTCATACGGACTCGGTTGGCAGCAATGCCTATAACGACGACCTGAGCCAGCGGCGTGTCGACGCGGTGCGCCTCGCGCTTGTGGCACTAGGCGTTGATGCGGAGCGGCTGACAAGCGTCGGCTACGGGGAGACCCTGCCGGTGGCGACGAACGAGACTGCTGCCGGACGCCAGGAGAACCGTCGGGTTGATTTCGTCGCACAAGGTGCTGCGGCGGAAGGCGCCGATGCCTGTTTCGATGAAACCCAGTCCGGCTCGGCACTGAACGGCGCTGCATCATCGAACGGTGCTGACCTGACCGGCAGCTTCCGCAGCGAAAGTGCCGATTGTGCACAAAGAAGCTGGGAGATTGTGGAAGGCGGCTTGAGCTACTCGCGCAGTGCTGATGGGCTTCAGCAAGGTATGCTGAGCGCATCATTCCGCCGCGAGCGGATGACGGGTGACAGCGCTGTCTTTGGTCAGTTTGTTGGCGGATATCTGTCGGTCAGCACGCCGTCGACACTCGCAACCGGCACCATTCGCGGTGCAGGTTTGAATGCGGGTGTCTATGGAGCGAACAAGCTTCAGGAAGCGCTGTACCTCGATTACTATCTGGGGGCAGCACTCGGCCAACACCGCTTCGACCTTGATTTCGTACGCGCAGGTGGCGACGTCAACGCAACGGGCAACTACACTTATGTGGCGGCTTTTGGCGGGGTTGCAATCTCTGGCTCGACGACGCTGGGTGGCTACGACATTACCCCACGCGCAGGACTTGATTTTGCGTGGTCGCCGGGTGGCGATGTGGATGTCACGGCCGCACGCAGCGGCATCGAAGACCGCAGCGATCTGCGCATTGCGTCGCTCGCAGGTGGACGTGCCTTTGCCGAATTGGGCTTTGACGATCTGCTGGCATCGGAAGATGCAGCGCTGAGCCTGCGCCCGCGTGCGTTCTGTGACCGGCCCTTGGGCGGCGGCAGCATGGCATGTGGCTATGGTATCGGCATCGACTACCAGTTCAACAGCGTCACCGATCTGAGCACGATGACGGTATCCTTCGATGCGGAAAGAAGCGCGACGCGCACTGCGGTTTCGCTGGGTCTGGGATACGAGAAGCCGGTGGGCGATTGGGTGGCATCGGGTGACGCCGGTATCAACCAAGACGGTGCCGTGAGCGTTACGCAGTCGATCGGCATCACATTCTAACAAACGACATGGACCCCGAAACATCGTTTCGGGGTCCATGTGATTTTGGGCTGCGGTGCGAAGCGGGCGCTCCACTCAAGCCTACTTCAAGATACCAATCGGGTTGAGCGCGCGCTGCACATCAAGCAAGCCATGGCCATAGACCAGATCAACCCCAGCCGCGCCAAGATCTATGGCGGTATCGAGCAGTACGCCTTTGCTGCCTTGCGGGGTGAGATTAGGGAATTTCTGCCCCAGTAGCGCAATTGCACCTGTCACCCTTGGGGCGGCGTAAGATGTGCCGATTGTGTTGTCCAAGATGCTTGTGCCGTCAGCGACCATGAAATGATCTGCCACGTCGCCTGCGGAAACCGAGTAATAGGTTAGCCCGCCCGCGACTTCGTCGTATGAGCCGACATAGATCGTCCGGTTTAGGGCGTCATAGAGCGTATCATCGAGGGCGAAACGGACATCGGTACAGCTTGCTGCGGTGTTGCGATCACCAGCAACGACGCAACCATATTCTTGGGACGTGGTTGTAATGGCGCCGTTGTTGCCTGCCGCTGCGACCAAGACTGAATTGGGCAACTGCGAAGCAATCGGCTGGAGCCATGATACGACAAAGCCTTCAGCATTGAACAGGCCGTCATCCACATTCGGAAAGTCTGTAATATGCACGCCAAGAGACAGATTCACCGCATCAGCTGTAGGGTCCGCCGGACCCGATAGGAAATCATCTTTGTAGGTCGTTGCATTTGCCTTACCGTAGGACAACCTTTCCAAATCCGAACCTGACGTTGCCACGGTGAATGCTTCGATGAGCGAGAAGCTGGCCTCTGGCGCAACAGCGAAGGCGAGGCTGAACGTGTTCGCGCCGTGCGAAAATGCAATCCGGCTGGCGGAATCGTCGGTAAGAAAGGTGTCGTAGTCGTAGAATTCATCAACGACGTAGATTTTGGAACCAAGCCCTGTCCACCCTGCCTGATGCACCTCTTCCAAGCCGGAGACATTGATCGAGTCATAGCTGAAATCAGGTGTTATATTCGTGGTGAAGCCACCCAGATTGAGGCTGTCTTTTTCATCCAAGGCTGTTTGAGACGCCGCATTGAGAAATGTGCGGGCATCGGCGGTGCTGGCGATACCTGCTTCCCAATCCTCGGCATTCCCAACGCTCGGTAGGAAGGTAATCCCAAGACCATCGGCAACGCCTTTGGCGTAGCCAACATCCGCAAGAGCGCTATTGAGAGGGTCGCTGTCGTAGGTATCCAGAGCACCATCATTGTCGTCGTCACTATCGGCGATGTTCCCGATACCATCCAGATCTGTATCCACAGATTCCGCCGGATCGAGCGGGAAGGCATCGTCAGCATCCATTACGCCATCGTTATCGTCATCGGCGTCGGCGGCATCGCCGATCCCGTCACCGTCTGTATCGCGCGTTTCTTCGGGGTCGAAGGGGAAGGCGTCATCGCCATCGGCGACAAGGTCGCCGTCGAGATCATCGTCGAGTGCGTCCACCACGCCGTCGTTATCGAGATCAGAAAATTCGCCGCGCACCGGCAGCAAGGTATTGCCGCTGGCGATGGTAGCACCGGAGCCGATGAGTTCACTGCGCAGGTCATCGAAACTGACTGCGGCGAGTATCTCCCACGCCAGCGCGCCGGTCGTCGGGTTATATTTGATATAGAGCGACGGCGAACGGAACTCGAACCAATCGCCTCCTGCGGCCTTTGACAAGACGATTTGCACCACTTCGGTCGATTGTAGGAAGCCGGAAATATAGGCGCTCAAGGTGATGGATGTCGCGGTTTCATTGATTGAGCTGACATAGAACGACTGCCCGTTGATGTTGAAAACCTGCCCGACCTCGATGTTGGATATCGGGTCGATCTGAGTGGTGGACGAGTTTTCCGGCGCGCAGGCGGCGACCAACGGCAAAAGGGTAGCGGAAAAGAGTGTTTTGGAGAGCCTGGCCGAGAACATCTAGAAAACCCATTTGAGATTGATTTGGATATCGGTCAGGCGGATGAAGTCCTGATCGTAGAGGGCGTCGATCTGATCGAAGCTGTAAAGATAGAGCGGAGAATTCGGTTGGGTGCCGAAATAGCAGTGAAACGCACGGTCGATTTCGTCAACACAACCTTCAAGCGAAGTCATCCCACCGAATGCGACTGAGGGTTTTATCTCAAGAAAAGTGCTATCATCCAGTGGCGTTGAGAAGGTCGGCGTCCAGCGTAGCTCGGGCGAGCGGTCCTGCTTGCTGGTGTTGTAGCCCGTGTCTACGCCGATCGTTCCGCAGCCGAAGCGCGTGCTGCAATACCCTGCCTCAAGCTGGATGCGTGGTTGCTCCATTAGGTAAAATTCCGTGCCGGAATAGCGCTGGTCGACCCCGTCTTTCGATGTCGCGCTATAGTCGAAATCGAAAAGCGGCGCAGTGGAGACACCAATTTGCAGAAGGAGGAGCTTGAAAGACATCGGCGTGCGTTCCTAACTTCCCCCTCAAAGATAAGACTGAGTCCCTTGCGGACAAGATACGCCTCCCCGAAGCAAAAATGGGTGCGCAGGCTGTTTTTCCAACACTTGGTTTACATCAGCGCGAAGCGTGCCACATGCAATTACCTATGCAACAATAAGACTAGCAATTACAGGGACGTACGGGAAATACAACAAACTACACCTATGGGTGTATAGTATTCCGCTTATTCAATCATAAATACCCGCGATTGGCTGGAGATGCGCCTTTTAGGCTGGTACTTCAGGTATTCTTTTCGCTCTCAGGTGGCAGCGGGTGCTGCTCAGCTATGCGCCGTGGGATCGAACTTCAGGCGGGCGTGGAATCGGGCGAGTTCGCTTGGAGTCGGGGCTTGGCTGCAGAATGTTTTGACGTAACCGGGTGCGCGGGCGACGCGGGTGGCGGTGGATTCGGACACCTGCATGGCGATGTAGCCGATCTGGGTCAGGTAGACGGTGCGGGCGCGGACGTCGGCTTCGTCCTTGGAAAAACCAAAACGTTCGAACATGGCAACGATTGCGGCCAGCCGAACCTCGTCTGCCTCGTGCACCCGCGCGGCGGTGGCATCGGACTGGTGCGCCCAGCCGCGTATCGCGAAATCGAGCTGCGGCTCGAACAGGGCTTCATCGTGAAACACGACGATGAGGTTGAGAATAGATTCAGCGATGGATTCCGAATAGGCGCCGCAGGCCTCGACAAAGGCGCCGGTGTTTTTTGCATCCCATTCAGCAAGCAGGGCATCCAAGAGCGCGTTACGGTCCTTGAAGAACCAATAAAAGCTGGTGCGCGCGATTTGGAGTTGATTGGCGAGGGGCTGGATTTTGACTGCATCAACGCCGGAGGAGATCAGCGCATCCCGTGCGGCCATTAGCCAGACGTCACGCGAGCCGCGCCAACCAGTGGCCTTTTCATCGGGCGGGCGGATGTCTGCTTTTTCCATCATGGCGTCGACAATAGCGCGGCATGGGGGTGCTCACAACATAAATATACACTTGTGAACTTTATCTTGACATAGGTGAACATTCTGTGGATTCAAATTGCAATCGACAGGAGTTTCGCATGTCAAAAGATCCCCTTCTCCAGCCTTATCAGCTTAAGCATCTGACGCTTCGCAACCGGATCATGACCACCAGCCATGAACCTGCTTATCCCGAAGATGGGATGCCAAAAGAACGCTACGCGGCCTATCATGCGGAACGTGCGAAAGCGGGTATCGCGCTTGCGATGACCGCAGGATCAGCAGCCGTGTCGAAGGACAGCCCGCCCGTTTTCAACAATATTCTGGCTTACAAGGATGAAGTGGTGCCTTGGATCAGGCACCTGACCGATGCCTGCCATGAGCACGGCGCTGCCGTGATGATCCAGTTGACGCATTTGGGAAGGCGGACCCGCTGGGACAAGGGGTCGTGGCTGCCATCAGTATCCTCGACCAAACATCGTGAGCCGGCGCATCGGGCCTTCCCCAAGCGCGCGGAGGCGTGGGATATTGCGCGGATCATCGCCGACTTTGCCGACGCGGCGGAACGGATGAAGGCAGGTGGCATGGATGGGGTTGAGATCATCGCTCACGGTCATTTGCTGGATCAGTTCATGTCGCCATTGACCAACGAGCTGAGCGGCCCCTATGGCGGAGACAGCTTGGAGGCTCGCGCCCAGATGACGGTCGACGTGTTGCAGGCCGTGCGTGAGCGGGTTGGCGATGATTTCATCCTGAGCCTCAGGATGGGGGCCGACGAAAAGGAGAGCGGCGGGATCACGGCTGAAGAGGGCGTGCGTCTGGCACGGCACATTCAGAGCTTTGGCCTTGTCGACGTGTTCAACATCAACGGCGGGCGAATCCATACGGACCCTGCGATGACCGACATGATCCCAGTGCAGGGCATGGCAAGTGCGCCGCATCTGGGCCTTGCCGGTGCTGTTCGCGCGGCGACCGGCATGCCGGTGTTTCATGCCTCACGGATACCGGATGTGGCGACCGCGCGGCATGCGGTTGCGTCCGGGCAGCTTGATATGGTGGGGATGACCCGCGCGCATATGGCCGATCCGCATATCGTGAAGAAGATCATCGAAGGCCGCGAGGATGACATCCGCCCCTGCGTTGGCGCGACCTACTGCCTCGACCGGATTTACGGCGCGGGCGAGGCGCTGTGCATCCACAACGCGGCGACGGGGCGCGAGCTGACCATGCCGCATGAGGTAGCGCCCGCAACGACGCAAAAGAAGGTTGTCATCGTGGGTGCCGGCCCTGCGGGGCTGGAAGCTGCCCGCGTCGCGGCGGAGCGTGGCCACAGTGTGACGGTCTTAGAAGCGCAGCCGGAGCCAGGCGGGCAGGTGCGGCTCACCGCGCTGAACGCGCGGCGGCGCGAGATGATCTCGATCATCGACTGGCGCATGGCGCAATGCGCGGCGCGAGATGTGGAGTTCCGGTTCAACACATGGGCTGAGGCGGCGGACGTGACCGCCCTGAACCCTGATGTGGTGATCGTGGCCACGGGCGGGCTGCCAAATACGGAACTGTACGAGAGCAGTGGGGAGCAGAGCAACGTGATCTCGGCTTGGGATTTGATCTCGGGCGATGCGAAACCGGGGCAGCATGTGCTGATCTATGACGAAAGCGGCGACCATCCGGGCCTGATGGCAGCAGAGGTGGCTGCAGGCGCGGGCGCGAAGGTGGAAGTGATGACGCCGGACCGGACCTTTGCACCGGAAATCATGGCGATGAACCTCGTGCCCTATATGCGGGCCTTGCAGGATAAGGATGTGACCTTCACCGTCACCCGTCGTCTGAAAGATGTGGCAAAGGATGGCAACCGCCTCAAAGCCACGATCGGTACGGATTATGGCGGTGCGACATATGACAAGACCTATGATCAGATCGTGGTAAACTATGGGACGTTGCCGTTGGATGATCTGTATTTCGACCTGAAGCCGCTGTCTTCCAACGGGGGGGAGGTGGATCACGACGCCCTGATTGACGGCCAGCCGCAGACCATCGTGCGGAATGCGGAAAACAGGTTCCAGCTTTTCCGCATCGGGGATGCTGTCAGCGCGCGCAACACCCATGCGGCGATCTATGATGCGCTGCGGCTGATGAAGGACATCTAAGATGCGGTCGAGCAAGACGATCCACGTTATCTCTGCCCATGCCGAGGGTGAGGTTGGCGATGTTATCGTAGGCGGAGTATTGCCCCCGCCCGGCGAAACGATCTGGGAGCAGAGCCGGTGGATCGCGCGGGATGGCACCTTGCGCAATTTCGTCCTCAACGAACCGCGTGGCGGAGTGTTCCGGCATGTCAATCTGTTGGTGCCGCCAAAGCACCCCGATGCCCAAGCCGCGTGGATCATCATGGAGCCGGAGGACACGCCGCCGATGTCGGGTTCCAACTCCATTTGCGTTGCGACGGTGCTGCTGGATGGCGGCCTGATCCCGATGCAGGAACCGGAAACGCATTTGACGCTTGAAGCACCCGGCGGGCTGGTGCGGGTGCGGGCGGAATGCCGGAATGGCAAGGCCGAGCGTATCCATGTGCAGAACGTCCCCTCATTCGCTACTGATCTGGACTGCAAGCTGGAAGTAGAAGGGCTGGGAACGCTGACCGTCGATACAGCCTATGGCGGGGACAGTTTTGTGGTGGTCGATGCGGAGGCTTTGGGATTTTCACTCACTGAAACCGAGACGCATGACATTGCTAAGCTGGGGGTCAGGATCACCAATGCCGCCAATGCGCAACTGGGCTTCAGCCACCCAGAAAACCCTGACTGGAGGCATATTTCGTTTTGTCTGTTTGCCGGACCGCTGCGCGAGGGCGCGGACGGGCTGGAGGCTGGCGCGGCGGTGGCGATCCAGCCCGGCAAGGTGGACCGCTCACCGACAGGCACAGCCCTTTCGGCGCGGATGGCGCTATTGCACGCGCGGGGCGTGATACGCGTGGGCGACCGCCTGACTGCGCGCTCGGTGATCGGGTCGACCTTTTCGGGCGTTATCGTGGGACAAACCACGGTGGGTGGGACGCCAGCGATCACCCCCGAAATCTCGGGCCGTGGGTGGATCACCGGCGTGCATCAACACATGCTGGACCCATCCGACCCGTGGCCGGAGGGCTACAGGCTGTCGGATACTTGGGGCGCGAAGTGAACGGATTGGAGACTTTAGAATGACCCTCAAACACGTCTTCGCCCCGCTCACGCTGCGCCACAAAACCCTTCGGAACCGGATCGTTTTTGGCGCACACACGACCAATATGGCGACGGACGGCCTGCCTGGTGACCGGCATCTGGGGTATTACCTTGAACGCGCCATCGGCGGGGCTGCGATGATCGTGGTGGAGCCGATGCCGGTGCATGAAGCGGCCGTGCTGACGCGCGGCAATTTCCGCCATTCGAGCGATGATGTGATTCCGCATTTTGCTCGCATCACCAAGGCTTGTCAGGCGGAAGGCGCGGTGATGATTCAGCAGCTCTACCATGTGGGCGCGCATGGCGATTGGGATAACAGCTGGCATGCGAACTGGTCCCCTTCGGGCGGGCCGAGCTACCACGACAATGACGGCAGCCGCGCGATGTCTGCCGACGAAATTGAGGAGACGATCGACGCCTTTGTTCAAGCCGCGATCCGGTGCCAGAAATCCGGCTTTGACGGGGTGGAGATTTGGGCCGCCTATAACTGCCTGTTGGATCAGTTCTGGGCGCCTTTCTCGAACCAACGGGAGGACGCATGGGGCGGCAGCCTTGAGAACCGAACACGTTTTTCGCGCGAGATCATGAGGAGGGTGCGCGCGGCCTGTGGTGCCGACTTCATCATTGGGCTGTCCGTCTCGGATGACCCCACTACGGGCGTTTTCCCGACTCGCGACGAAATGGTCGAGATCGTGGAGCTTCATGATGCCGAAGGGCTGATGGACTATGTGACCGTTGGGGCGGGCAGCTATATGGATTTCCAAAAGATCATCCCAAGCTTCCAGTACCCCGAAAACCTTGGTGCCGACCTTGCCCAGCGCCTGAAGGGAGCAAAGCTGAGCGCGTTCGTGACCGCCGAGGCCAATATCCGGACGCCGGAAAATGCCAATACGGTGCTGGGGGCGGGACAGGCGGATCTGGTGTCGATCGTGCGGGGGCAGATCGCCGACCCGCATATGGTGCGGAAAGCGGAAGCGGGGCGGCTTGAGGATATTCGCGGTTGCCTGTCTTGCAATCAGCAATGTTGGGGGCGGCGCGGGCGCGACTATTACATCTCCTGCCTGATCAACCCCTCGGTGGGTCACGAGTTCGAATGGTGCGGGGATCGCTTTACGGCCTCCCCTGCCCCGAAATCCGTACTGGTGGTTGGCGGTGGGCCTGCGGGGCTTGAAGCCGCGCGGGCGGCGGCGGAATGCGGACATCGTGTTATCCTCACCGAAGCGGCGCCCGAGTTGGGCGGCCAGTTCAGGCTGGCGGGATTGCAGCCGCGACGCGCCCAAATCACCGATCTGATTGCATGGTATGCGCGGCAACTGACCAAACTGGGCGTCGAGATCCGGTTTAACTGCTATATGGATGCGGATGATATCGCGGATATTGGCGCTGATCTGGTGCTACTCGCGACCGGCTCGCTACCCGCTGGAACGGGCTTCCAAAAGGCACTGCCGCAGGTGGGTGAATTGCCCGGCATCGACAGCGGCAACGTGTGGTCGACCGAAGATGTCATGGTCCGTGCTGCCCGTTTGGGCACGCATGTGCTGATCCTCGATGAAGGCGGCCACTGGAAGGGGATCGGCACAGCGTGGCACTTGGCCGAGGCGGGCCATCAAGTGACTATAGTGACCCCTGACGCGATGATTGCCCGCGATCTGGTGCGCAGCGCGACTGATTTCAGTGCGCGGCAGACATTGGCCAAGCTGGGGGTGACTTTCATAACGGAAAGCGCCCTGACCCGTTGGTCCAAGGGGGGTGCTCGGTGTGTTTCGCTACTGACGGGCGAGGAGGCTGCCATCGCGGCTGACTCGCTGGTGCTGGCAACGGGGAACCGGACCGATACGACGCTGTTGGAAGAGCTGCGTGAACGTGGCGTTAACGTGCAGCCGATCGGAGACGCGGCAGCCCCGCGCCTCGCCGCAGCGGCAATTCGTGACGGGCGGGAGGCCGTGCTGAAGCTGTTCCAAACGCACTGACGCGCGTATCTAACGCCCCATATTGTGATAGGATCACAAAGGGGTAGCACGAATCCGCTGTAGGGCGTGACCCGAAAAGTACGCGATGTTATCGACGCAGCTCGATTTGATCGAGCTGTCGACCTGTTAATGAGGGTCGGACCCCGCCGCTGGTAGCTCGTCAAACAGATGTGCTTGATTGGGATCGAAGTCCAACCCTATTGCATTGCCGAGCGCAAAGATTTGGTCCTCTGCAAAAGCGGCAATCGCCTTTGTGCCATCGCGGAGCATGATATCCACCACCGTCTCGGCCCCCAGCCGTTCGGTCAGGGAGACGCTTCCGTGGAGCATGCCCTGTGCGTCCGACGTCGGGCGCAGGTATTGCGGGCGGATGCCAAGCGTTGCCTTGGTCCCCGGCCTAATGTCCCGCCCTTTGGTCGCAACGGTAATGGGATCGAGCGCAGGCGCCGATACGGTCGCCATATCGCCATCGACCGACAATACATCGACGACAAAAAAGTTCATCGACGGCGCACCGAGGAAACCGGCGACGAAGAGGTTCGCTGGCGAATGGTAGAGGTCCATCGGCGCACCAGCCTGCATCACTTCGCCGTCTTTCAGCACCACGATCTTGTCCGCGAGCGTCATCGCTTCGACCTGATCATGGGTGACATAGATCATCGTCGCATCGAGCTGCTTATGCAGTTTGCCGATCTCCATCCGCATATCCATCCGCAAGGCCGCGTCGAGGTTCGACAAAGGCTCGTCGAATAGGAACACATCCGGCTGGCGCGTAATCGCCCGCCCGATGGCCACGCGCTGCCGCTGCCCGCCTGAAAGCTGGCTCGGCCGCCGGTCCAGCAGATGTTCCATCTGCAAAATTCGCGCGGCTTCCGCGATCTTCGCCGCCTTCTCCTCCTTGGGAGCCTTGGCAATCGTCAACCCGAATCCGATGTTCTCCCGCACCGTCATATGCGGAAAAATCGCGTAAGACTGGAAGACCATTGCCACGCCGCGATCCTTTGGCTGGATCTGGTTCACGCGCCGGTCGCCAATGTACATGTCGCCGCCGGAGATATCCTCCAGCCCCGCGATCATCCGCAGCAACGTGGACTTTCCGCAGCCGGACGGGCCAACGAAAACCGTGAATTCACCGTCTTTGATTTCTAGATCGACGCCCTTGATGACATCGACATCCCCAAAGCTCTTGGAAATATTTTTAAGAACAACGTCAGCCATGATTATTCCGCAGCCTTCTCTTGCTTGCGGACGGTAAGAAGCCCGTCCGCATCGCTCTCGACCAGTTCCGGATCCATGATCTGGCCAACAAATTGCGCCTTGCCGCGATCCTCGAACCCCAAGATGAACATCGCACCATCATGCTCGACGATGCGCGCCGCATACCGACGGCAGGGCATATCACCATCGAGAAACGCACCCGGGGCGATCTGCCACGGGCCGCGCGGATCATCCGCGATGAGGTAATGCGTGCCTGTTACCGCCGGCCCCGGATGCGACGCGGCGTATCCGGCCGACCAATGCATCGCGTCATTGCAAAACAGGCAATACCAGCGGCCGTTCCGCTCGAATACTTGCGGGACTTCCAACTGTCCGAACCCGCCCACAAAGACAGGCGGCTGCAATTCCCATGTGATCAGGTCATCCGAAGTCGCAAAACCGACTGCTCCGCCCTCGTTCGGATCTGCCACACCGGGCACGCGGGCGGTGAAATACATCAGCCAGCCATCGCCGTTGGGGTTACGCATCACCCAAGGATCACGCATCGCCCGATCATGCCAGAAGCCGACCTGATGCTCCGCTTCATAGTGCTGCGCAGCCGGTCCTACGAGATCGAGGCACAGCCCGTCGCCCACGCGCTCCCAGTTGTGCATATCGTTCGAGGTGGCATGACCCACACGCTGGTAGAGCGCATTCTCGGCCGCCGAGGTGCCAGTATAGAACAGGTGCCAAAGCCCGTCATCATCGCGGACGACTGAGCCGGTCCACGTCGTTTTGTCATCCCATGCAGGCCCAGTGGACGGCGCGAATGTCGTTCCAAGGTGCTCCCAGTTGACCAGATCATGACTGACCGCATGGCCCTGCGTCACGTTCATGTGCCGTGCATCGGGGTCGCCAAGGGATTTGTCAGCCTGCAAAAAGTAGCCATGCCACTTTTCCCCGTCATGGGCGTACCAGCTGTCCCAGATCCATTTCTTTTCGAGTGCGATGACCATTTTGGTTTTATCCTTTCACACCTGTCGAGGCGATGGAGGCGATAAACGCGCGTTGGAGGAAGAGGTAGAAAACCAGAACCGGAACCGTAATCATGCTCAGGTAGGCCATGATTTCACCCCAAGCGGTGTTCAACTGGAAGAAATACTGAAGCCCCACAAGCACCGGACGGTAGCCTTCCTCCTGCACCACCATCAGCGGCCAGAGGTATTGGTTGTACATCACGAGGAACTTCAGGATGGCAGCGGTCGCGATGATCGGCCCCGAGAGCGGCATCAGCACTTTCGCGTACACGGTCCACCAGCTCGCGCCTTCAACCCGTGCTGCCTCAATGAGGTCTTTCGGCAGATCACGGAAATACTGCACGAAGAGGAAGATCGTAAGCCCATCCGCTACGAAAGGGATGATTTGTACGCGGTAACTGTTCAGCCAGCCGAATTCGAAGCCTTCCATGCCGACCCAAGGCAATTTGGACGCCATCAGCAAGAGCGGCACGGCGATTGTCTCAAAGGGCACCGTCAAGGTTGCCAGAATAGCCGACAACACGAACGCCTTCCCGCGCCAGTCCAAAATCGCGATGGAGAATCCGGCCAGTGAGCAGAGAAACAGCGACAGGATCACCGTTGTCCCCGTCACCAAAAGACTGTTGATCACGAACAAGCCCACCGGCGCCCGCTTGAAGGCCATCACATAATTATCAAAGCTGATATCCCCGACCGGCAGGAATGCCCGCAAGCTGCCGCTATCGACGAGCAGCTGTTGGCTCGGCTTAAGCGAGGACATCAACATAAAGATCAGCGGAAAGATAAACAGCGCCGCGATCAGGGTCAGGACAAGGTAGCGGACAGCGATCCGCAGACGATGATTGTCAGCTTGGATGGCCATTATGAACGCTCCCGCGTCAGGTATCTTTGGATCAGCGAAATACTGAGGACGATGAGGAACAGCAGCACCGAAATCGCGGAACCACCCGAGATGTCCTGTTTTCCGTAACCGCGCTCGATGGCCTGAAAGACGATTGTCTGCGTACTATCGAGCGGGCCGCCATTGGTCATGACATCGACCTGCGCGAACAGCCCGAAGGCCTGCATGGTGATCACGATAAGGATCAGCACCGCCGTGTTCCGCAAACCGGGCCACGTCACATAGCGGAAGGTTTGCCATTTGCTGGAGCCTTCTAGCTCGGCCGCCTCATAGAGCGTCGGGCTGATGGTCTGCAAACCCGACAACCAGATCACCATATGGAAGCCCACCGCCTGCCAGATCGACATGCCGATAATCGCTCCGAGCGCCGTTGAGGTCTGGCCCAACCAATCTACCGGTTCTATCACACCGAACGAGATTGCACCCAGCAGGTTATTCAAAAGGCCATTGTTGCCGTCGTAGATCAGCCGCCAAAGGAAGGCGACAACCACAATCGAAATCACCACCGGCATGAAGTAGATCGCGCGGTAGATGTTGATCCCCCGCAGCCGCTGATTGATCAGCAAGGCCAGTAACAGGGCAAGCCCCGCCTGTAGCGGCGCCACGATGATCACAAAGGTGAAGGTATTCTTCAGCGCCCGCATGAAGACAACGTCCTTGGCGAGAATGACCCGCTTTAGTTCGTCATTTGGGCCGGTTTGCCAGCTGAACCATTCACGCATTCCCTGAATTTTGGGGTAATCGGGGTTGTTACGGGTGAAGTTCCGCAGCCTTGGATATGCGATTTCGCCATCATCGTCGCGCAGCGTTGCGCCGTTTTCATCGCGCTCCGGCTCCAGCAGGATCGTGCCCACGCTCAACAGTTGGGTGTAGTTCGATAGCCCGACGAACTGCGTCGGATTGGGTGAAATCAGCCGTTGATTGGTCAGGCTGAACCAGATCGCAAAGAAGAAGGGCAGGATAATGAACGCGACCATCAAGCCGAAACCCGGAAGGGCAAACCCCCAGCCAGCGCCGTTGGATCGTGTGAGGCTTTTTTCACGTTGCATTATCGTGACTTTCTCGTCCGTTTGCGGAAGGTCGGGCCCCGGCACAGCGCCGGAGCCCGATGGGAAGATCATTTAGTTGCTGTAGCCAGCGTTCTTTTCGATGTCTGCGTCGATCTCGTCTACGGCAGCATCAAGCGTATCCGCTACATCCGCACCGTTCGAGATATCGGCCAATGCCTTTTCGAAGACCTTCGCCACAACTGCGTAGCCTGCTGTCACAGGGCGTACCAGTGCCTGCCCTTCGGAGAGCGCGAAGAAGTCAGCCATCGGGCCACCGTCCTGATAGTACTTGCTCATCGCCGCAGCGGAAGCCGTCGCGGGGATAAGGCCGATGCCATCAGAGAAAGCCGCCAGATACTTGTCTTGGGTCGCGAACTTGATGAACGCAGCAGCGCCTTCCGGATGCTCGGAAGCGGTGGTCACGCCGAACTGCCAAGATGCTGCGCCGATTTTCGGGCCATTGCCGAAATCAGGCGCCGGCAGGAATACCGTGTCACCAAAGGCTTCAAGCGCGGCGAGTGCGGCCCAGTTGCCGTTCCAGCTGAACGCATATTTGCCTTCGTTGAAGCCGGTATCGCGGTCAGCACCGTCCTGAGAGGTACCTGGTGCATAGCCACCTTCGAAGAGGGACTGCCACCACTCACCAAAGGCAAGCGCTTCGTCGCCATTCAGGGCGCCTTCTGCGGTCAGGTAGGTCGAGCGGTCGATCATGTCGCCGCCGAACGATTGCAGGAACGGCGAGAATGCATAGGGGTACCACTCACCCGTCCATGCCATGCCCGGGTCGAATGCGAAGTCGAAATCTCCGGAAGCTTTGGCTGCGTCGAGGGCCGCCATGAACTCGTCTTGCGACCATGGGTTGTCGAGTGTCGGCTTCCGCAGGCCCAGATCGTCCAGATAGGACTGACGGGTCACAAGCGCGACAGCCGCATCCCACAGGCCGATCGAGTACAGCGTATCGTTCCAGATGCCTTTGGTGCCAGGAAGGAAATCCGCGAACTCTGCTTCGTCAATCGGCAGCGGCGCGATGTAGCCGGCCCATGCCCAACCCGGCATGACCGGGCCGTCAACGTCGATGATGTCCGGCAGGTTACCCGCCAGCGCAGCTGCCTGAACTGCGTCGTTGTAAGCACCCTGCGGGAAGCTTTCGAGCGCGATCGTGTAGTCAGACTGGCTCTCGTTGAAGTCGGCAATGATCTGGTTGAGGATTGCGCTCTCAACTTCGTTGCCAGCGCCGTGATACCACATTGACAGTTCGGTCTGCGCGATAGCAGATCCGGCCAGCGCCGTGGATGCCAGCAATACGCCGGCGGTGAGTGTAAGATGTTTCATGAAGTGGTCCTCCCGTTTGACTGAAACATGGTTACGTTGGTGGAAAAGAAATCCGTGACCGACGACCGCCAATGCACCGGGCCGTGGATAAGCTCTGGGTTGGGCGTGTCGCTGGCTTGCCCGTCGATGAGCGCCAACAGGCGTTCGGCAGCGCGTGCGCCCATCTCGGCATAGGGCAGATCAACCGTCGTCAGAGGCGGAAACAGGCCGCCCGCGATCAGCTCGTAATTATCGAAGCCCGCGATGGATATTTCACCGGGGATATCGACCCCCTTGGCGCGGAGGATGCCATAAACCCGCATCGCCAGCTTGTCGTTTCCGCAGCAGATCACCGTCGGCTTATCTTCAAGCGCAAGTAGCCGGTCGAGCGCCTCTTTCACTTGGCCAACGAGGCGCGGGTCTTCATCGTGTAGCAAATGGTCCAAAAGTGCTTCGTCATAGGCAATGCCCGCCTCGGCAAGCGCATCCCTGTAGCCGTCATGGCGCAGCTGCATTGCAACGAGCTGCTGCGGCAGTTGGATGAAAGCGATCCGGCTGTGACCGGCCTTGATGAGCCGTGCAATCAAGTCGCGCTGGCCCTTGCGGTCATTCGGCAAGATGCTCGGCCGCCCCGTGGCGTCAAAGCAGTTGGCCAGAACAATCGGCAGATCCTCGGAAATTTCCGGCAGCTCGACCTCTTTATGATGGTCGGCCACATAGATCACGCCTTCTGCGCGATGCTCCTGAAAGGTGCGGAGCAAATGCGGAATTGTGTCCACATCGCCCATCGTATCGGAAATCATCAGTGTTTTCTTATGGGCGGCCATGATCCGCTGGATACCCTGAACGATAAACAGGTCCGGCAGGCCCGCAGGCTCTGGCGTATCGCTGGAGCGCGAGATTGCGCCCGTCACCAGACCGATAATTCCGGATTTATTGGATCGCATCATTCTGGCCGCGCTTGAGGGTACATAGCCCAACTCGGTCATCGCCTTCTCGACGGCGGTCCGCGTCTTCGCGCCGACAGGCGCATCCCCGTTCAGAACGCGCGACACCGTCTTTGGCGAAACACCAGCGGTTTTGGCAACGTCGTAGATCGTGGCCATCCAATTTCCTCCCATGCATTTACGATGCGGCCACCCTAGTAACCCTCATCGCAAATATCATGACACCGATATCATGACATCGGTGTCATGAAATCTGTACTTAAATGTTAAGCCCGATTCGTGTCAAGTGTTCGCGCTAACAATTCTCTTGGAACGATCTGTTTTGGAGGTCACTTGGCCCAAGCATATCAACGAACGTTGGTGATCTTGGTTTCTTTGGCCTTGGGTCAATGCTCACTAGCGGCCCATTGCTGCCGCTTGCAATCGAATCGGGGTTTGCGCCGTCAATCGCCGGACCAGTCGTTGATGCATCATCAAAAATTTAGAGTGGTAGGTTCGCAGGGTACAGGACAAGGCATAAAGGAAGTTCGCCCGCGACGGCAAAAACGTTGCGTAGGCTCGTTGCGGCCACCCGAGCGATTCCAGTGCCTTCAATGACTTTTCGATACAGAGACAACAGACTTACTTGGCCACGTTATCGAGCGCCTCTACCTCGTCAATAAAACTCAGAACCTTTTTGAGATAATCGGAATGATTGTCACCTTTGGTAACTTATAGCTCTAGACTGCGGAGATTCCAGTAACATAGCAAGGCATATGTATCCGCATTTTGGTAACATGCCCATAGTGCACTAAAGGTAGACCCCTATGTGACCACCTACAG
>Ga0181577_10000762_pt1 | contig 26006 bp, 16 predicted proteins | sample 101ome_21_FD_132468 | JGI IMG/M metagenome (GOLD analysis project Ga0181577, IMG submission 132468) | Coastal salt marsh microbial communities from the Groves Creek Marsh, Skidaway Island, Georgia - 101413BT metaG (megahit assembly) | ecosystem: Environmental > Aquatic > Marine > Intertidal...
CAGATGCTGTCAGCTCACCTTGCTGCTTTGCGCGTTCTGCCCATTTGAATGTGTTGCCACTCACTCGCTGAGTGTCGTTTACAATGCTGCCACCCTTGTTGGCCTTTTCAAGCCATTTGAAGCTCGCTTTACCCGATTGTTGGTTCATTGCCGATGCTACGTTGCTCACAGCGGTCATACCGCCACGAAGCTGTTCGTCTGCTTGAGCGCCAGTCGCAGCCATTGCCAGTGTGAGTACCGCCGTTGCTACTTTGATTGTTGTCAGTTTCATGGTCATTCTCTCGCTTTCCATCGGCACTTAAGCGTGCGTATTTGATGAATGTGTGCCTTAGAGCACCTTTGAAACCCACCATAGAGAGACGAGTGAAACTATGAAATGATAGACACTACCCAAATGGGTTAGTTGGAAATGGCTTTAAAATACTTCGCTAAGGGTGGGTAGGAGGAGGATTTGGCTTGGAAAGTGCGCGAATTTGGGCTTGTTCTGCCGCGTAGACCTTTGCCCAATCAAAGGGTACACCGGTTTCTTGGGGCAATTCGGTGTCAGGATCTAGCCGTTTAAGATGTTCTGTCACACCCCAGCGTCTGTTAGGGCTGTGGCCCTTTTCAGTTGCCGTGTCGTCCAGCATGGCTCTCAGTCCGGGCAGGGTGGGCTCTCCCGATAATAGCCTCTCCGCAGGTCCTGTTAGCATCTCATCGCCACTAACAGCAGCATCAATATTGAGTTGTTTTTGATCGCAGTTAGTACTTCCAAGCGTTAAAGCACGTGACACGTTAGCGTAACCTGCTCCTTGAGCAAAAGGGCTATAGGCCCACTTACCGTTTTTGTTGATTGCTGGCTCAGCACTCGTTTTCAGTAGGCATTTAATATCGTTATTGGAGAGCTCCGGCCTTGCCTCAAGAAGTAGTGCAACCATGCCGGTGACTACCGCTGCAGCTTGTGAGCTACCGGTCGATACAAACTCGCCAGATCTCAGAATATAATTTGGGTTTTCGATAGCAAGCGCCGAGTTGGGGGGCACCAGGCCTGTAATGTGCCCACCCGGTGCGACGATATCGGGTTTGATGTGACCAGCCAACGTTGGCCCGCGCGCCGAAAAATCCGGTATATAGTCGTCTTCGCGGGTGTCAGGAGTCCAAGAATCTGTAATAGCACCCACTGAAATAACGTAGGGGTTATTGGCCGGTGAGCCTACCGATCCCCAATCCGGGCCATCATTGCCCATCGCTGCGACAACGGTTATGCCCGCCTGCCAGGCTTTTAATACAGCCTGGTTGAGCGGCTCATCCCAGTACACAAAACGTGGCGTGGCAGACAAAGACATGTTGAGCACACCAATATTGAAGCGCTCTTTGTTGTCTACTGTCCACTGAATGCCGCGAATAATATCCATAAAGTCAGCATCGCCCATGGGAGAAAAAGTCGTTATGGGTATTAGTGTTGCACCCGGAGCGATCCCCTTAAACCCGCGTCCCCCACCACCGGTAACAGGTGTGCTGTTAGCGATAATACTTGCCATGTGAGAGCCATGACCTCCGTCATCGACGAGTGATTGGTCGGTGCTGTTAGTGCGAGCATTGAAGTGCGCAGCTATACGGTAGCGGCCCTGTGGATCCTTTATGAGGGGGGGGATATCCCATAGCCCCGAATCAATAATGGCAACGGTTACGCCCTTACCCGTAATCCCCGCCTCATGTAACAAATCAGCACCTACGGCGGTAGGAAAATACACATCGCTACTGTTATCCGCATAGGCGGGAGCTAAAGTGGACTCGCAGTTGACGCCCTTTGCGACAAGTTTGAAATCGCTTTGTTGCCATTGATTGGTCAATGCGTCAAATCGTACATTAAGAAAAGAAACTCCCGGATTAAGGCCGGTCGCGATATCTACAACGCCATTTTTCGGCACCTTGGTAGGCTCAAACGCCGGTGAGTTGTCGTTGTTAACGAGCTCAATGTGGAGGCTGGCCAATGGGTGGACGCTTTCAATCTCTATTGACGTGAGCGTTTGTGTGTCAGCACTAAAATTATACAGTTGCCATACAAAACCCCAATCGTGCTTTTCAATATCCATTGCTCCCGCAAAGGGGCAATCACGCTCAGGTTTCCTTTCAAGGGGATTGTGGTCGTCGGTTAGCTTATCAACGCCGGGTTCACTCGCTAGCCGGTCTACAACCGCCAAATCAACCACGCCACCCACTCCGGAAATAATGGGCAAACGGTGGGTGACATAGCCGCCTGAAGACTCAATGAGTGTTTGTAGTGCTTCAAGATTTTTACCCTGCAACAGCACTTGCACTTCACTGGCCGCGGCATTTGTGGCTTGTGCCGCCATTCCTGTTATAAGCACGCTGAGTAGAGTAGTTGAAAAAAATGGTTTCATTGGTACTTATTTACTGCCGCTTATACACATACACGGCAGTTCAGGAGCAGTCACTCGATTTAGCTAGGCCCGATAACATGTCGCTGTAATCACGGTTAACAACGGCTAAAAGGTCGTCCAGTGTCAGCGGCTTTTCAAGATAAAAACCCTGGATCGCAGTACAGCCATTGTCGACTAAAAATTGGGCTTGTTCAGCTGTTTCTACACCCTCGGCCACTATGCGTAATTCAAGGGCCTGACATAGACCCAAGATAGCTTTGACAATGCCGTCTCCGTCTGCGCTGCCCAAGTCGGCTATGAAACTTCGATCGATTTTTAGCGTATCAATTGGGAAGTTTCGCAAGTAACTCAGTGATGAGTAGCCGGTCCCAAAGTCATCGATGGCCAGATCAAAACCTAGCGCTTTGAGCTGCTCAAGTTTGGTTTTGTTACTCATGGCATCAGACATGATGACGCCCTCGGTGAGCTCAAGTTCCACTTTGAATTTGGCATCCAGCGTATCAAGTGTTCTGTCCAAATGCTCAACGAAGTCAGATTGGCTAAATTGCAGCGGTGATAGATTAATGCTGATGACAATATTATTGGGCAAGTGTTCACCCGCCGACAGGGCATCATCATTGACACGCTGTAAAATGGCGTCACCCAACGCAATAATAAGGCCGGAGCTCTCGGCAATGGGAATGAATTTAGCCGGAGAAATCATGCCCAAAGAGGGGTGTTTCCATCTAACAAGCGCTTCAACGCCGGTTATTCGCCTCGTTGTGGTATCAATCTGGGGCTGATAAGCCATAAAGAGTTGATCGCTTGCAAGCAGAGCCTCTCGTAATTCTGCTTCTAGCAGAATGCGCTCGGCGGCATCGCGATTAAGTGACTCGTCATATACGCGAATGCGTGCCCGTCCATCGGTTTTAGCGGCATGCATAGCAGCGTCGGCATTACGCAACAGCACCTCCGGATCTTCGCCGTGGTCTGGGCTGATAGCAATGCCGATACTCGGCGTCACAACCAAGTTTTGAGTGCCTAACGCAATAGGTTCGATTAGCGCTTCTAGCACTGCTCTGCCTATGGCAGTGAGCTCATCAACATTGCTCACGTTGGTAACGAGTATACTGAACTCATCGCCTCCCGGTCGGGCTAGCTCAAGTCTCAACTGACTAAGTTGGGCCTCTGTGGCGTTGCCGGTATAGTCCGAGGCGATATAGGCGATTTTAGCCATGCTATCATGCAGTCGAACGGCTATGTTGCGGAGTAGTTGATCACCGCGCTCATGCCCAAATGAGTCATTAATGCGTTTGAAGTGGTCAATATCAATAAATATTAATCCGTTTCTTTGCCCTTGGTTGGCCGCATTAATCATGTTACGTCTTAGTTGCTCGTTGAAGCTACGACGGTTAGGTAGATCGGTAAGGTGGTCAAAATAGGCGAGGTAACGAAGTCTACCTTCTTGTAACTTTAAGTCAGTGAAAGCCTTGGCTGCACGCAACATGTAACGAATGTCGCGTGAGAGTAATGACCAGTTAACGGGTTTAGTTTTGTATTGAGTTGCGCCAGCATTAAAGCCGTGGTCAATCGATTCCTTGTCATCTGATCCGGTAGCAATGAGCACGGGTACGCTAGCTCCTAGATCGCTAGCCCGAATAGCCTCGCAAACCTCAAAGCCGTTTTTTCCAGGCATTTCGACATCCAGAAATACCAAATCGGGCTTTTCTCGAAAGAAGAGATCTATGGCAGCAATGCCATCCTCAGCTTCGATCACCTGCATGCCGGCCTCTTCAAGGCACTCGCGAGCCAGTATGCGTACCATGGCGTCGTCATCGCATACGAGGATCTTGGGAGTTTCGTTGTCTTTGGTGGCGCTCTTCACTGGTTACTCAACACTCAGGCAATCGAGGCTATGCTACGCGCAAAACTATTATGCAATAGTGCACTTTTGTTTGGCCACATTGTGCTATATTCCGCTCCCTTCACAGGTCACGTTCTCCCAACTGTTATGTCTATCGCCGAAGATAAACTTATTCTCATTCGCGAGAAGGTACAGCAACACCTTGACCGAGTCGAGCAGAGAGGTCTTGCGCCCGAGCGGAAGGCGGAGCTAGAGGCATCTATTCGCCAGAGTCTCGTGCGAGAAGACGCGGTGATTGTTGCCCATTATTACACGGCGCCAGAAATTCAAGCCCTCGCAGAAGCCACGGGTGGTTGCGTATCAGATTCGCTCGAAATGGCTCGATTTGGACGAGATCACAAGGCGCAAACCTTAGTTGTTGCTGGCGTACGCTTTATGGGCGAGACCGCTAAAATTCTAACGCCTAGCAAGCGTGTTCTAATGCCAGACTTGGAGGCCACATGCTCGTTGGATTTGGGGTGTCCGGCCGATGAGTTCGCCGCCTTTTGTGACCAACATCCAGAGCGTGAGGTAGTCGTCTACGCCAACACATCTGCGGCGGTGAAAGCGCGTGCCGACTGGGTGGTTACGTCGTCAATTGCATTGGATGTTGCTGAGCACTTGCATCATCAGGGCAAAAAGATCATTTGGGCGCCAGACCGCCACTTAGGCGACTATGTTCAGCGCACCACAGGTGCGGACATCCTCATGTGGGACGGCGCCTGTATTGTGCACGAGGAGTTCAAGGCGCGGGGCATTGCTCAGCTTAAGGCTGTCCACCCCCAAGCGGCTGTGCTCGTTCACCCGGAATCGCCGGCATCGGTTGTAGAGTTAGCAGATCATGTTGGGTCTACCACACAAATCATTAAGGCGGCGCAAACACTGCCACACAAGACGTTTATTGTTGCTACCGATCAAGGCATTTTCTTTAAGCTACAACAAGCGGCTCCGGATAAGCAGTTCATCATAGCGCCAACGGCAGGGCAGGGAGCAACTTGCAGAAGCTGCGCCAACTGCCCATGGATGGCTATGAACGATCTCGAACGACTCGCGGGGGTTTTCAACCGCCCCGACAATGAAATTCATGTCAATGCCGAGCTGGCCGAGGCTGCAATGCGCCCCCTTGATCGTATGCTGAGTTTTGCTCAGTCATTGAATACCGGTGTTGTAGGACGAGCTTAACACTCAGCTTTGCTCTAGAGCGGCGCGCATTTTCAGCACTTGATTCAAGCGTTCATTGATAAGCGACGATGTGGTGAAGTCGTTGCCTACTAGCTGTAATGCGTACTCAAGCTGCCGTTTGGCGGCATCAAGATTACCTACGCGGATGAAGTACTCAGCGCGAGAGCGATGCAGGCCAATAATGTTACCGCTTAGGCCTTGTACCTCGGCAAGTAGGTACCACAGGTTCGGGTCATGTGGCTGACGTTGACTTTGCGCTAGCAGCACCTCCTCCGCTCGATAGGCCTCTCCCGCCTGTTGCAAGGCGTAGGCATAACGCATGGTGAGTGGATGATTGCCCGGAGAAAGTCTGAGCCTAGCGCCAAGTTTTCGCGCTGCGAGTTTGGCGTTACCTCGAGCAAGCGCTATATCGGCATCTGCAATGACGTATTCGATGCGATCGCTGGCACTGGCCCAAATTTCGTCCAATGCCAATGCCGCCTCATCGGGCCGCCCAGCAGCCGTGAGTGCAATCACCAATCCGTAGATAGCGGCTTCCCTCGAACGTGGTGTACCTTCAAGTTGCCCTTTGAACATGGCTACCGCTTCTTCGGGTGTTTTGGCAAGCTGATTAGCAACCCGCGCGCGCATTAATTGGTACTGCAAGCTTACAGGCCGAATTTGCTTGGGGTATTGCAGTGCTCTGTTGCGCGTGTCGGCAATACGCCGCTCCGATAACGGGTGCGTACGCAAAAATTCTGGGATGCGTGAGCTACTGGTATAGCGAGTCGCTGCCAACATACGCTCGAACATAGCGGGTGCCGCGTAGGGGTCCATGCCTGCGTTATACAGCGTTCGCATGCCAATGCGATCGGCCTCGGCTTCATTCGCTCGACTGTAGCGCAGCTGTTGATCTTGTAATGCTGCTTGGGTTGCGGTCATGGCTGCCATACCCGCATCGGTACCTGCCGTTGCCGCGAGCAAGATGCCGGCTAGCAAGCCTGCAATATTAAGAGGCGATTGCGATTTCGCCATTTCAATGCGCCGAGAGAAGTGCCGCTGGCTCAAATGAGCGATCTCATGTGCTATGACTGTGGCAAATTCATCCTCGGTTTGCGCGTACTTGAACAGGCCATTGTGCACGCCAATAACCCCCCCAGGAACAGCGAAGGCGTTAATCGTTGGATTGTTGACGATGACCAGCTCAATACGTCGATCTTGCAGTTCGCTGTGCGTCACTAGTTCAAATACAACGGACTCTAAGTAGCTGTATAACAGGGGGTCATTGATGAGTGGCGCTTGACCTCGAAAGACTTTGAGCCAGGTACGACCCAGTTGGTACTCGTAGTCAGCTGAAAATAAACTCGAGCTCGCAGCACCTAAGTTCGGTATTTTGAGCCCCTCCGTGGCGCCGCTACTGGTTTGCGTGCAAAATGCAAAGCACAGAGTAAACGCAGCGATAACGCGGGCTCGCCATAGCCCTATAGCTCTGCAGCGTATGGATGCAAGTAATCGAGAGGTCATGGCGGCACTTTAACGTATGTCGTGATCGATTGATGATGTTTTTCCCAAAGAGTTCCCTAATCGGCCAGAGATAGTGGAAAATAGTCCACAATAGTTTTGGTGGAAAAATGATGTCAATCGATTCATTGTCCTCTCACACTCAAATTGATGCCCGTGGTCAAAAGTGTCCTATGCCACTATTGCTTGCCAAACGTGGGTTGCGTGATGTGGCTGTGGGCGAAGTGCTGGAAGTGCTGGCCACCGACCCCGGATCTGAGCGAGACTTCCAGTCGTTCGAGCGACTAGGTGGCCATAAGGTTGTAACGACTTGCGATGAACACGGTGTTTTTCGCCATTTAATTACTAAGGCCGGTTGATGATTGACGCGCTAAAAAAGTGGTACCGACGGTATTTAAGCGAGGAAGAATCGGTTTTGCTATTGCTATTGCTAGCGGGATTCCTAGTGGTTTTAGCATTACTTGGCGACGTGCTCGCTCCGGTATTTGTGGCCCTTATTTTGGCCTACCTCATGCAAGGGGTGGCGAATCAGTCGGTCACCTGGGGTCTGTCCTCTTGGGCGGGAGTCTGGATTTCCACCTTGCTGTTCACGGGTGCCTTTTTTGCATTTATGTTGGGTCTAGTTCCCTTGGTGTGGCGGCAGCTTATCAGCCTGGCGCGCGAAGCGCCTGCTATGGTTGAGGAGGGTCTCAACGCACTGTCGGTGTTACCCCAGCGTTATCCAGCGCTGATCAGCCAAGAGCAACTCAATCAAATGACCAGTATGGTGCAACAAGAAATGGCCGAGTTGGGCCAACTCGTGGTGACCAAGGGGCTGAGCTCTATTCCTGGCTTACTGGCATTGCTGGTGTATATGGTGCTTATCCCGCTCATGGTGTTTTTCTTTCTCAAAGACCGCAACAAAATTGTTCACTGGGGTCTGTCATTCTTGCCCAACGAACGTCCATTATTAAATGCCATTTGGCTTGAGATGAACCAACAGATTGCCAACTATGCTCGGGGCAAGGTTATAGAAATTATTATCGTCGGTGGCGCAAGTTATGTGACCTTTGTCATTTTGGGTCTTAATTACGCAGCGCTGCTGGGGTTGTTGGTGGGATTGTCGGTGATCATTCCGTACATTGGTGCCACGTTGGTCACTGTACCTGTGACTGTTGTGGCTTATTTTCAGTGGGGGCTAACGCCGGATTTTTACTGGGTAGTAGCTGCTTATGTGGTTATCCAAATTTTGGATGGCAATGTTTTGGTGCCACTGCTGTTCTCTGAAGCCGTTAACCTTCACCCGTTGGCCATTATTGTAGCTGTTATATTTTTCGGCGGCATTTGGGGCGTTTGGGGGGTGTTTTTTGCTATACCACTCGCCACGTTGGTCAGTGCCATTATTACGGCGTGGCCCACCACCATCGCAGATCAGCACGGTGTCAACTGACGCTTTTCGCTAGCTCACTGTTTAACAAGCTTTGCCATGACGACCAAGGAGGCTCAGATGCCCAAGACAATGGATTGTTCCTATTTTACGCAGGCACGCACGATACTGGGCGCACTAATGCTAGGGGTGCTTATTATCGGCTGTGGTGATTCAACCTCAGACAGTAAGCCTACCGACAAAAACGGCGTCTCCGATTCTGGCGTGGTCGTGAGCCCCAATGATTCGCGGCAATATCAAACGCTAACGTTGGACAATGGTATTGAAGTGCTTTTAGTTTCCGACCCCGCTGTCGAGAAATCGGCGGCAGCCTTGAGTGTGGGCGTGGGACTACTGTTTGACCCCATGGCCTATCAGGGAATGGCCCACTACCTTGAGCACATGTTGTTTTTGGGAACGGAAAAGTACCCCGAATCAGATGGCTATATGGCATTCATCCAAGAAAATGGCGGCGCTAACAACGCTTACACATGGCTGGATATTACCAATTATATGTTTGAGGTGAAGAACTCAGCCTACGATAGCGCCCTTGACCGGTTTGCACATTTCTTTAAAAGCCCTTTGTTAGACCCCGAGTACATCGAGAAGGAAAAGAGCGCCGTGAATGCCGAGTGGTCAATGCGGCGTGAGATGGACTATTTCAGTATGTACAAGCTTAGTCGCAGTTTAATGGGGAATCATCCTGCAAACAGATTTTTGATTGGCAACCTCGAGACCTTGGCAGACGAAGCTGATAGCACTTTACACGAAGCCACAAAGGACTTTTACGCGCAGTATTATTCGGCCAACTTAATGAAGGTTGCCATGGTGAGTGATCGCTCACTATCTGATATGGCGAAACTGGCTCGCGATAACTTCGGCGACATCAGTAATAAAAATATTCCACTCCCTAAGGTGACCACTGCCATCGATTTTGATCAGGCGGCAGGCAAGCTAATCCACTATGTACCGCAAGAAGATCAACGCATGGTACAGATCGATTTCATCATCGATGGTAACGTCGATGAATTTAGGGTAAAGCCCAACGAATACCTCTCCTATATTATAGGGTCAGAAATGCCCCACACACCGGCTGCTACATTGAAGGACTTGGGGTGGGCGAGTTCTTTAATGGCATCATCTGCGCCCGACCAGTTTGGTAACTACGGTGTATTTAGCATTTCAGTGGACTTGACCGAAGCGGGCATGGCTCACCGTGACACGATTGTTAATTTGCTCTTTGGGTACTTGGACCAACTCAAGGTAGCCGGTGTTGATGATCGTTATGCGGCTGAATTCAAAACCTCGCTTGATAACCAATTCAAATTTCTCGAAAAGGTGAACGATTTTGCCTATGTGTCGCAGCTTGCGGGGGCCATGCAAGATTATCCCAGCAAGCACGCTATCGACGCGCCTTTCCGATTTGAAGGTTTTGATAAGGCTGCTGTAGATCGAGTGCTTAATCAGTTAACACCTGAGCGCGCGCAGGTTTGGTACGTCTCAAAAGACGAGCCGGGCGACCAGGAAATGCATTTCTACTCGGGCAAGTACAGCATTAAGCCGCTGTCAGTCCTTTCGCCAGAGCGGCGCCTTGCGCTAGTGGAGGATTATGGCCTTGCTATGCCCGCACTCAATACGTTGTTACCAGAGTCATTTGCTGTAGCGCACGCAAACGCCACGCCTACACGCGTGGTTCAACAACCAGGCTTAGAAATTTGGCTGCAAGGCAGTGGCGTATACCGAGAGCAACCAAAAGGTTTTACACAGATCTACTTGAATACTGGCAGTCGCGAAGCGGGGCCTGAAAATGTAGTGTTGCAGGCACTTTGGACAGACCTCTACAACTTACGTCAGGCAACATTGTTCACTGAGGCCTCGATTGCTGGCATGAACGCAAGTGTTTCAGGCAGTCATGGCCTTAAACTCAATTTTTCTGGATTCACCGACAAACAGGGTGATTTGATTGCCAAAGCGTTATCGGCTTTACGTTTTACACCGACCGCAGATGAATTGAGTCAAGCGGTCGATCGATTTGAGCGAGGCCTTGAAAACAGTAAGCGTTCGTTTCCCGTTCGCCAATTGCGTCCTGCTCTCAATCGCTTGACGATGAGCGGAAACTACTCCGAAGAAGCGCTCAAGCAGGCTTTAAACGCTGTCACGGTCGACTCGTTCAATGCTTATGTAACTAATGAATTAACTTCTGCCTATGCACGTGCTTACCTTTTTGGGAATTACAGTAATGATACGGCGGATAGTCTAGCAGCAGTCATTGAAGATGCCTTGCCGGGTCGTCGGGGAGAAAGATATATTCGCCCAGCTATGTACGCGCCCGAACCAGGGAAGTCCGTTGTATTTCAAAAAGATTTGCCTGTTGAAGATCTGGGTATGATTTATTTGTTCGCTGCACCGGCCGCTACTGTAGAGAACATTGCCCGCGGCGAAGTCTTGGGCGCCCATTTGGCAAACCGTGCTTTCAATCGTTTGCGTACCGAAGAGCAGCTTGGTTACGCAGCAGGCGGGCTGGCCACGCTGGTAGGAGAGCATCCGTTTCTCGGGTTTTATATTCAAACTCCGGTTAAGGAACCGGTTGCTATGCTTGAGCGCTTTGAGGCCTTTCGGCATGAGTACCAAGCAAATTTAGCGGAGCTAACAGCCGAGGATTTTGAAAGAATAAAGGCTGGTGTTCTTACCAACCTAACCGAGCCACCGAAAAACCTGGCGGAAGAAGCGCGGCCATTCATCGCTGATTGGATCAAGGAGCGTTACGACTTTGATTCGCGTGCCAAACTTATTGCGGCAGTAGAAGCAGTCACGATTGAAGATATTCGTCGTTATTATGACGCAACGGTTATGGCTGAAGAGCCATCTAAGGTCCTTGTTCAATTGCGGGGACGCGCCTTCGCCGACCAGCCCTTCGCTGAAATTGAGGGTGCAACGGTAGTCGCCGACGTAGCTAGCTTTCACAAAGTGATGGCCAAACAACCGTAGCTGCCCTTACCGCTCGCTGCCTATGGTGGCGGGCCTTGCGCTCGATCATTGTGCTCTCTATAACCCTCAATCCTCGTAATTGAGGGTTTTTTTACCGCTTTTTATAAATTCTAAAATAGAACTATATAGAGATTTCCTCCTTTCTTAGATATTTTAACTCTTGGAAAAGTATTCAATTAGAATTCTAAAATAGAACTTGGCAGAAAAATACTCTGCCAAGGCGGCGGTTGCCTGGGGAGGCTGGAAATGATTGAGCAAGATCTTGACCCAATCGAACTTCAAGAGTGGCGCGATGCACTCGATTCGGTTGTCAAGCATGGTGGCTATGCTACTGCCGGCAAATTACTGCAGTCGGTATCGGAACACGCCGAACAGTCGGGTGTTCCCCTGCCTCGCGCTATCACGACACCCTTCAAAAATACTATCGCCCCTGAAAATGAGCGCCCCATGCCGGGTGATCTGTTCATGGAGCGTCGCATCCGATCGCTCATTCGTTGGAACGCTATGGCTATGGTAATGCGTGCCAATGACAATGAAGACGGTCTCGGTGGGCATATATCCAGTTTTTCATCCAGTGCCACGCTCTACGACGTGGGCATGAACCACTTTTTCCGAGGTACGGGCAATGGGCATCCCGGGGATTTGGTCTTCTACCAGGGCCACAGTGCCCCAGGAATGTATGCGCGCTCCTATTTAGAAGGTCACATTACCGAGAGTCAGCTCGAGAATTTCCGACGGGAGGTCGATGGCAATGGGCTGTCGTCGTATCCGCATCCGTGGTTAATGCCGGACTATTGGCAGTTCCCCACGGTATCGATGGGTTTGGGGCCATTACAGGCGATTTATCAGGCCCATGTAATGAAGTATCAGCAAAAGCGCGGGTTGGTTGACCACCGCGATCGCAAGATTTGGTGTTTTATGGGTGACGGTGAATGCGATGAGCCGGAGTCGCTAGGTGCCATTGGCCTAGCAGGGCGCGAAAAGCTGGGCAACCTGCACTTTGTCATTAACTGTAACTTGCAGCGTTTAGACGGCCCCGTACGCGGCAATGGCAAAATCATTCAAGAGCTAGAGGGGGTCTTTCGCGGCGCCGGTTGGAATGTCATCAAAGTAATTTGGGGGCGCAAATGGGATCCGCTCTTTGAGCGCGATAAAACCGGCAAGCTGCAGCAGATCATGAACGAGGTATGTGACGGTGAGTTGCAGAATTGCAAATTCAATGGTGGTGCGTACACCCGCGAACACTTTTTTGGTAAGACACCCGAAACATTAGAGCTGGTTAAGAACCTAAGTGATGAGGACATTATGTACCTCAATCGTGGTGGCCATGACCCTTACAAGGTGTACGCTGCTTACGCTGCCGCCTGTGAGGAGACCGAGCGACCTACGGCTATTTTGGCCATGACTGTAAAGGGCTACGGCACCAGTGAAGCAGGGGAGGCGGCCAATGAGACGCACTCTCTTAAAAAGTTAGATCTCAAGAGCCTCAAAGCTTTCCGCGATCGGTTTGGTGTGCCCATCAGTGACAAAGACCTGAAGGATGTGCCGTTCTATCGTCCACCCGAAGACAGCCCCGAAATGAACTACATGCGCGAGCGTCGGGCTGAGTTGGGCGGTCATGTGCCAGCGCGTCGCGCTAAAGCTTACTCGTTGCCTGCGCCGGCTCGTACTGCCTATGCTAGCCAACTGAAATCGAGCGGCAAACGCGAAATCTCTACCACCATGGCATTTGTGCGAGTGTTGTCAACACTGGTTAAAGACAAGGAGATAGGCCAGCGGGTTGTCCCTATTGTGCCCGACGAGGCGCGCACCTTTGGTATGGAGGGTATGTTCCGCCAGCTGGGTATTTACTCCTCGGTAGGCCAGAAATACACCCCCCACGATGCGGGTCAAATTCTTTACTACAAAGAGGCCGAGACAGGCCAAATATTAGAAGAGGGTATCAACGAGGCGGGTGCGTTCTCGGCGTGGTTGGCTGCAGCTACGTCCTATAGCGTATCCGACTACCCCATGATTCCGTTTTACATTTACTACTCCATGTTTGGGTTCCAACGCATCGGTGACCTGGCATGGGCGGCTGGTGACTCTCAGGCGCGCGGTTTCTTGATTGGTGCCACTGCGGGGCGTAGTACGCTCAATGGTGAAGGCTTGCAGCATCAAGACGGCCATAGTCACTTAATGGCAGCAACCATTCCCAACTGCATTAGCTACGACCCAACGTACTCCTACGAGCTTGCCATCATTATTCAGGATGGTATGAAGCGCATGTTTGAAGAGGGCGAAAATTGCTTCTACTACATCACCACTATGAACGAAAACTACCATCACCCCGACATGCCTGAGGGTGTTGAAGAGGGCATTATTCGCGGTATGTATCGTTACAAGTCATCGAGTACCAAGCACAAGAAGCGTGTGCAGTTGATGGGTGCTGGTGCAATCTTGCGCGAGGTTGAAGCCGCTGCCGAAATACTTGAGTCCCAATACGATGTGGCCGCCGATATTTGGAGCATGACCAGTATTAACGAGCTTGCCCGCGATGGTAAAGATGCCGCGCGATGGAACATGCTTAACCCCACCGAGACACCGCGAGTGCCTTATGTCACTGCGCAGTTGAGTCAGTCTAAAGGCCCCTTCATTGCAGCTACCGACTACATGAAGGCACATACCGACCAGATACGTGAGTTTGTGCCGGGTCGCTTTACTGTGCTCGGCACCGACGGCTTTGGTCGCAGTGACACGCGTGCAAAGTTGCGTGAATTCTTTGAGGTGAATCGCAATTACGTGGTGCTAGCCGCCCTCAAGTCCTTGGCCGATGACGGTGAGCTCGCGTTGTCTGTTGTGGCTGATGCAATGGACAAACTGGGTATAAGTGGCGACAAGCCCAACCCTCGTTTGGTTTAACCCCGATAAAGGAGACGCGTCATGACGAATAAGACGATTACAGTACCCGATATCGGTGGGGCCGAAGGTGCCGAAGTTGTAGAGGTATTGGTGGCTGTGGGTGATCACATAGAGCTTGAGCAAAGTTTGATCGTGCTCGAGTCAGACAAGGCCTCAATGGAAATTCCGGCTTCTGAAGCCGGGGAGGTGGTAGAGGTACGAGTAGCAGTGGGTGATCAGCTGTCTGAAGGCGATGCTGTCGTGGTGGTAAAAACCGCGGTCGCATTGGTGGACACGGAGACACCCTCAGCATCGCCACCGTCTACTGAGCCGCTCACCGAGCAGCCTGCGGACGCAACTGTGTTGGCCGCAGCTACGCCACCGCCAAGCGCTAGCACTGTGACATCAGCCGAGCCCACGGTAACACGCGTTGCTGTGCCCGACATTGGCACTGACGGTGACGTGGATCTGGTTGAGATTGCGGTCCAAGTTGGTCAGATGGTCGAAGAAGGCGAGTCGCTGGTTGTCCTAGAGTCGGACAAGGCATCTATGGAGGTACCTTCACCCGCAGCCGGCAAAGTGCTGCGGTTGTTGGTCGAGTCGGGTATTTCGGTGCGCGAGGGCGTGGAATTACTGGAGCTGGAAGTCGCGGGTAACGCGGCAGCGTCCGTGACACCGCCTATGGCGGCTACCGAGTCCACACCCACGGTGCCAAGTTCGACTGGCACCGCCTCAGCTACCACCGAAGAAAAAGCGTCGGCGCCGTCAACACCGGCTTCGTCTGCGTCTGCAGCCGATGGTGCCAAACCAGCAGCGCCTGAAGCGTCAGCAGATGAGTCGAGTAACGCCTACGCAGGGCCTGCTGTGCGCAAATTGGCCCGTGAGTTTGGGATACCGCTGGCGCAAGTTGGCGGTAGTGGCCCGCGCGGGCGTATTGTAAAAGAAGACCTTCACGCGTTTGTCAAACAGGCTTTGAGTCAAGGACAAGCCGTCTCTGGGGCAATGACAGGCACCGGTATTCCCGCTATTCCAGAGATTGATTTCTCCAAGTTTGGTGCCGTAGACCCTCAACCTCGCTCTCGGCTGGATAAGTTGACGGCCGATAACATGGTCCGTGCGTGGCTCAACGTGCCGCACGTTACCCAGTTTGATGATGCCGATATCACCGATCTCGAGTCGTTTCGGGCGTCGCTGAAAGCAGAGGCGGAGCGTCGGGGTACCAAGATCACGCCTATGCCATTTCTGCTGAAGGCCTGCGCGGTGGCACTCAATGCCAATCCCAAGCTTAAGTCTTCGCTGGCCGATGGCGGCGAGACGCTTGTTTATAAGCATTACTGCCACATTGGTATGGCGGTGGACACACCTAACGGTTTGGTTGTTCCAGTAATACGCGATGTTGATAAAAAATCTATCTGGGAGCTTTCTGCCGAGGTGATTGAGCTTGCCGGGCTTGCCCGTGATAAGAAGCTCAAACCCGATCAGATGCAGGGCGGGGTATTCTCTATAAGCAGTCTAGGCGGCATTGGAGGCCGAGGCTTTACGCCTATTGTGAATGCGCCTGAGGTAGCTATTCTCGGTGTGTCCAAGAGCAGCACACAGCCAATATGGGATGGCAGTCAGTTTGTGCCGCGTTCTATGCTGCCGCTGTCATTGTCGTATGACCATCGCGTGATTAACGGCGGTGACGCTGGGCGATTCCTCACTGAACTTGTGGGGTTGCTGTCGGATATACGACGCATGATGATGTAAAAAAAGAGCCCCGCGAGGCTCTTTTTTAGCTAATGCGAGCGCATTGGCATCGCTAAGCGCACCGATCGCCGATGGGTTTAAGGGTGAATTGCCGCTGCTTTAACCTGTGTTCCTCATGCCAGCTGCCACGCCCGCAATGGTCACCATGAGCGCCTGTTCGACAGCAGGATCGTGCGCGTCTCTCACTCGCCGTAACAACTCTGCCTGCAATAAGTTCAGCGGTGCCGTGTAGACATTACGCAGCCCAATCGATTCCAATGCCCAGTCATCGTGACTTAGAAGGCGCTCGGAGTCTAAAAGCACCAGCACTGCTTTTTGGTCTGCGCGTAATTGCGCTCGCAGACCGTCACCTATGGGTTTTAACTCGGGCGCAACCAGCATGTGGTCATAGAGTGCTGCAATATCAAGATCTGCTTTGGCAAATACCATTTCCAACATAGACAAGCGCGACCGAAAAAATGGCCATGTGACTGCCATGGTTTTCAGCAGCTCTTCGTAACCATCATCAATGGCCTTTTGCAGGGCAGCACCAGCACCCAGCCAGGCGGGTAGCATCAGGCGATTCTGCGACCATGCAAAGATCCACGGTATAGCTCGCAAGCTTGCTATGCCGCCGTCAGAGCGTCTGCGGGCAGGGCGCGATCCTAGAGGCAGGCTTGCCAGTTCTTGCTCGGGTGTGGCCTGGCGAAAGTAGGGTACAAAATTGGGCTCTTCACGAATCCAGTTTCGATAGTGTGTGCAGGCATCGCTCGCCAAGCGATCCATTAACCCGCGCCAAGCACCATCCGGTGCGGGTGGCGGCAATAAATTTGCTTGCAGGATGGCAGAGGCATACTGACCAAAGGTATTCATGGCCAGAGGCGTAAGGCCTAGCTTCGTGCGAATCATCTCGCCTTGCTCTGTAACGCGCAGGCCATATTCCAATGACCCCGGTGGTTGCGACAGCAGTGCTTGGTGGGCAGGTGCGCCACCGCGGCCAATGGTGCCGCCACGACCGTGAAACAGTAGCAAGTGCACTCCGTGCGCATGACACACTTGTAGCAATGCCTCTTGGGCCCGGTACTGGGCCCAGCCAGCCGTCAGCATGCCCGCATCTTTAGCGCTGTCTGAATAGCCAATCATAATGACCAAGTGGTCAGCGACGCGGCGCCTATAATCATCACAGGCCAGCAGCGTCGTCATAATGCTGGGCGCGTTGTCTAAATCGTCGAGGGTCTCAAAGAGTGGTGCTACTGGAATATCGAGTGAACAGCCGGTAGTTTTAAGCAACAGTTGTACGGCGAGTACATCAGAAGCCGAGCGCGCCATAGAAATAACGTAGCACCCCAAGGCATCTAGGGGTGTTTGTGCAATAACGTCAAAGGTATCCAGCACCTCCTTGACATCGGCACTGGGTGTCCAGTGGGCAGGAATAAGCGGTCTAGGCGAGTTCAGTTCGGTGCGCAGCCATCTCAGCCGCTGTGTTTCATCCCATTGCGCGTAGTCGCCCAATGCCAGCGCCTGAGTGAGCTCAGATAACACCTGAGTGTGGCGTCCGCTCTCTTGGCGAATGTCGAGCTTAATAAGGTGAGGCCCAAAACTCCGCACGCGCAACAGGGTATTGCGCAGTGCACCGCTGGCAATAACCGATAGCCCCACGGCTTGCAGCGAGGCATGACAGGCTTCAAGTGGGGCCAATAAATCGTCACGCACTAAGGGTGGGGGCGGGACTGCGCCGGCCAAGGCGGCTTCGATGGCTTGGCGTTGGGCTTTTAGCGTTTCGCGCAGGGGCTTGAGTGTGGCTCGATAGGGCTCGCGGGCGTGATCACAGCGCTGCAACAAAGCCGGCGATGCGGTATTCACCGACAGCTCCTCATGGAGCATCGCGATGTCGCGATGCAGTAAGTCGCAGGCCTGCCACTGCGCCAACAGCAGAACGCGTTGGGTAATCTTAGCGGTCACGTTAGGGTTGCCATCCCTGTCGCCACCTATCCAGCTCGATATCTGCAGAGGTTTCCAATCATCGGGCGGGTTGGGTAAGTCATTGGCAGCACAGAGTGATTCCATTTGCGCTATGAAGTTAGGAATGGCATCCCACAGTGAATTTTCAATTACCGCAAAACCCCAGCGAGCCTCATCCTCTGGGCTGGGCCGTTCACTGCGAAACTCGTGCGTGTGCCAAATTTGAGCAACAAGTTCAGCAATGCGTTGGTGAATTGTATCCACGGCCTCAGGGTGGTTATTGGCAGACTCGAGCGCCTCTAGACACTGGTTCAGCTCACCGTGTTTGTGAATGAGGGTGCGGCGTGTGATTTCGGTGGGGTGTGCCGTGAGCACAAGGTCGATGTGCATATTGGCAATGGCGTCGGCGATGGTCGTTGCCGAATGAGATTGTTGCAGTAAGTGCAGTGTATTGTTTAGCACCGATGACGCAGAAAACTGCGCTTGTGTGTAGCGGGCAATCGTGTGGTGTTGGTCAGCAATATTCGCTAAATTTAAAAATTGCGCAAAAGCCCTTGCGATGGCTAGCACGGTATCATCGTTGAGGGTTTTAAGTAGGCTATAGAGTGCGTCAAGACTGTCTTCTTTGCGGGCACTTTTGGAGCACTGGCGAATCTGCTCTACGGTCTCAAACAGTGCCTCGCCTTCGGCGGCTTGGATGGTCTCCCCAAGAACAGCGCCCAAAAGCCGAACGTTACTGCGTAATGCCGATGTGTCCATAAGCCTATTTCCTGTTTCAAATTGTGGTGAGCAGCGCGCGGGGCGTTAGTCGTTGTCTTCAGGCAAGCGTGTTGCTCTGAGGCTTTCCTTAATGCGTGCAAGTTGTGGCAAAAAACCCTCGCCCCGCTGCAGCGTCACGCCGGTTGCAAGCACATCAAGAATGGCCAGCTGCACAATGCGCGATGTCATGGGCAGGTACTCGTCGGTGTTTTCTTGAATATCAAGTGCAATAACGCAGTGGCTTAGCTTTGCCAATGGCGAACCATCCCGCGTAAGTGATACCACGGTAGCGTCGGTTTTTCGGGCAAGTTCAGCTGCTTCGACAATATCTTTAGTTCTACCCGTGTGCGAAATACAGAAAAATAAATCGCCTACGTTAGCACCTGCGGCCAGCATACGAAGCATCAGGGGGTCGGTGTGACTGGACGCCGGGACGTTAAAGCGAAAGAACTTGTGCTCTGCATCTTTGGCAACAGCCGCCGAGGTCCCCAGCCCGAAAAAGTGAATACGCCTCGCTTGAGACAGCTGGTTGACAGCACGCTCGATCGCCAGTAGCGGCAACGCATCGCGTGCCAAGACGAGTGCTGAGATAGTGTTGTCGAACAGTTTGCGTGGGTAGGTATCGATACCGTCATCCAATTCCACCGCGCGGCTGATATAGCGCACACCGCTGACCAGTGATCGAGCTAACTGTAGCTTGAAATCAGGGAATCCCGATGCGCCAAAGCGTTTGCAGAATCGGTTGACGCTGGGTTCGCTCACGCCCGCCGCCGAGGCAAGCACAGCAATGCTCGACCGAGTCGCGGCCTCAGGGTCTTCCAGTATGGCATTGGCCACCTTGACCTCGGATTTGTTGAGATCGGGCAGCGCAGTGCTAATGCGTGCAAGTAAATTGTTGCTACTCATGACTGCCATGATAAGCGATTTTAATGTAATAAAACAAAAATATTGCCCTAAAAAATAAAATATTTCCCTAGATTTGTGTAATAAAACTACATTATAGTGCCGTCAAAGGGTTGGATAGGCTAGTCCTTAGCGCCGCAATCATGCATTTATGGATTGCGAGAGTACTCGGGAGTCGTTTTTCTGGCTGCCAGAGTTTATGAGCATCGGGGGATTGACGTCATGATAAAAGTAGCCATTAACGGATTCGGTCGTATTGGGCGAAACGTTTTGCGCGCGCTTTATGAGCGGCCAGAATTGAAGAGTCAGTTACAGGTGGTTGCTATTAACGACCTGGGTTCACCCGAGATCAACGCACACCTTTTGCAATTCGATACGGCTCATGGTCGTTTCTTTGAACAGGTGGGCGTTGATGGTGACTCGCTGCTGGTTGGGGCTGATCGGGTTAAGGTATTGGCCGAGCGCGACCCGTCTGCACTGCCCTGGGGAAACTTGGGCGTTGATATTGTCTTTGAGTGCACCGGCCGTTTTACCACACGCGACAGTGCGGGACAGCATTTGATGGCAGGTGCCGACAAAGTGCTTATCTCAGCGCCGGGCAAAGACGTCGATGCAACTGTGGTCTTTGGGGTGAATCATGACACCCTCAAACCCGCACATCGCGTTGTTTCTAATGCGTCGTGCACGACCAACTGCTTAGCACCTATTGTTAACCCGCTCAATAAAGCGGTAGGCATACAGTCGGGCTTGATGACTACCATTCACGCGTACACCAATGATCAAAACTTATCAGATGTGTATCACGAAGATCCTTATCGTACGCGCGCTGCGGCGCACAGTATGATTCCCACAAAAACCGGCGCCGCTGCAGCCATTGGCTTGGTACTTCCCCAGCTCGCGGGTCGGCTAGACGGGTTAGCCGTGCGTGTACCCACGCTGAATGTATCGCTGGTTGATTTAACCTTTACGCCAAGCCGCGCTACTTCTGTTGAAGAAATCAACGACATCATGCGCGCTGCCTGCGCCGCCGATCAGCTGGGGGTGTTGTCATGCAATGACCAACCGCTCGTCTCTGTGGACTTTAATCACAATCCGTTTTCAAGCAATTTTGATCTAAACCACACACGGGTGACCAAAGACCTTGTAAAGGTACTTTCTTGGTATGACAACGAGTGGGGGTTTTCAAATCGTATGCTCGACACGGCGTTGGCTATGGCTAACGTGTAACGGCGTATACCCGGTTATGGGCAAGCCTCACTCCAAAGTGTGAGGCTTTTTTTGGGAGACCTCAGGTCTCCCTTTTTTTGCGTTAGTGCTCGCTAGGGCTTAGGCGCCCACCAAACCTCGAAACTGTTATTGGGTGTAACAAAGGCAGAGATGGGAGCGATTTGCTCAGAACCAGCGTTGCGCGCCAGCTCGAGCACCTGTTGCTTGTCGTCGCCAACAATGTGCAAGAGCCCTCGTTGGGTTCGCAACAAGCGATCTTTTGATAATGATACCCGTGCATGCGGTGCCGTGGTTGGATGCGTCATCAGCACTGCATCGCTGGTCGTCAAACCCTCTGCAAGCTCTGCACTGCACGGGAACAGGGAAGCGGTGTGCATATCGCCTCCCATACCCAATATGACTACGCTGAAGCAGGGCAGTGCCGCTACTGTTGCCTCGACGCGTGCAAGATTTGTCGGGACGTCTGGGTAGTCTGCTACCAATGAGATGAAATTAGCCTTGGTTGCATTGTCGGTAAGCAGCGTCTGTCGCACCATGGCCTCATTGGAATCCTCATGGTCTAGGGGTACCCACCGATCGTCGGCAAGTAAAATGGTGACTGCAGACCAGTCAATAGTGGTTTTACTCAGCTGCTTGAATAGCCCTTTAGGTGTGCTCCCGCCAGACACAACCAATGTGGCTTGTCCGTAAGTTGCTGCATCACTGGCGAGTGCATCGGCAATATAGGCAGATAGAGCACTATCAAGCGCATCGGCAGTGGTGAAATAGTGATCAGACATGCCAGCTCCGGCGATCAGTTTCAATGAGAATTTCTGCTTTTGCAGGGCCCCAAGAGCCGGCGTGATACGGTTTTACATTGACGCCTTGGGCTTGGCAGGCGGCCATGAGTTCATCGCACCACCGCCATGACTCCTCAATTTCTTCGCGACCCACAAAGAGTGATTGGTCGCCGTTGATGGCATCTAAGAACAGCCGCTCATAAGCATCGGGGATACGTGAGTCCTCGTTACCCTCGCGGAAGTCCAGATTCAAGGTATGTGTTTGCAGTGCCAACTTTTCTTTCAAACTTTGACGCTTTGAGACCATGGTCATCTCTATGCCTTCATTAGGCTGTAAGCGAATAATGAGTTTGTTGGGCAAGCTGCCGCCGCCACCAAAAATGTCGTGAGGTAGCTCTTTGTATTGAATGATGATTTCGGTGACCTTCTCGGCCATACGCTTGCCCGTCCGCAAATAAAATGGCACTCCCGACCAGCGCCAGTTATCCACATAAGCTTTAATTGCCACAAAGGTTTCGGTATTGCTGCTGTCGCCTTCGCAACCCTCTTCTTCCATATAGCCAACCACTGACTTGCCCTGGGACCACCCTTGAGAGTACTGGCCGCGCACCACGTGATCTTTTACCGACGTTGCATCAATGCGGCGCAAGGCTTTAACAATTTTGACTTTTTCATCGCGAATGCTTTCAGCCTCAAGACTATTGGGTGGTTCCATGGCTACGAGGCAGAGCAACTGCATAAGGTGGTTTTGAACCATGTCGCGCAGCTGGCCCACTTTATCGTAGTAGGACCAACGACCTTCAATGCCTACTACCTCGGCAACAGTGATCTGTATGTGGTCAATACAACTCTGATCCCACTGGGAGTTAATAAAGCGATTTGCAAAGCGCAATGCCAGCAAATTTTGAACTGTCTCTTTTCCCAAATAGTGGTCGATGCGGTAAATAGAGCGCTCGTCAAAGTACTTTGCCAGCGTATCGTTCACCACCTTAGATGTCGCGAGGTTTTCCCCGATGGGTTTTTCCAGAACGATGCGGCAGTCACCCGTTAGACAGTTGCCATCACTGAGGTATTCGCAGATAGGTGAAAACAAGCTGGGAGGTGTGGCCAGGTAAAACAAACTGATGCGGTCATCGTCGAGCCAATCTTTCAAACTGTGGTAGTCGTTGGCTTGAGAGAAATCCATTTTGATATAAGAAAACAGCCGGCTGTAGTGTCGCCATTCCTCGGATGTAGGTGCTCCATCACCCATATTGGCTACCATGCGACCATGTAGCTTATTCATAAAGCCATCGCGGTCGGTATCGTCACGCGCGATAGCTGCTATGCGCAAACTCTCAGGGAGTAATTGGGCTTTATCTAGTTGGTACAGCGCCGGGAATAGTTTGCGCGCCGATAGGTCGCCGGAAGCACCAAAAATAATGAGATCAACAGGTTGCATAAAGCTCTCCTCAGGAGGCCTTGATAGTGTTTGCTAGTTGTACGGCCTCTGTTGCCAACTGGGTGATACGGTCCCAGTCACCCACTGCTACGGCGTCGTTGGGAATAACCCAAGAGCCACCCACGGCGGGTATGTTTTTTAGACTCAGATAATCCGCAAGATTTGCCAGACCAATACCACCCGTGGGTACAAACAAGGCGTCGGAAAACGGACCGCCCAAAGCCTTGATGGCTGCTGCGCCTCCAGAGGTACTAGCCGGGAAAAATTTGATAACGGGGAAACCCGCATTAAGCACGGCCATCACTTCGGTGGCAGTAACCGCTCCGGGTAATAGAGGGATCTCATGGTGTTGGCTCGCTTTGAATAGCGCAGAGCTGCTGCCCGGAGATACCACGAATTGGGCGCCAGCATCGACTACAGCGTCGAACTGATCGGGCGTACACACAGTGCCCGCGCCAACACATGCACCCTTTACCGTGGCAGCAATTTGTGCGATCGCCTCTACCGCACAGTGGGTACGAAGGGTGATTTCTAGTGTTGTTAACCCGCCCGCCACTAAGGCTTGCGCCATGGGTACTGCCTGGTCGATATGGTCTATCACCATGACGGGGATGACGGGTGCATTGCTAACAAATTCATACTTACTCGGTAACACGGCGAGTCCTTAATCGTGGAGCGTTAAAGCGGCGCCTAACAAACCGGTCGCCTCGTGAGTGATAACGTAGGTGGGAATAGCCGACAAATAGTCAGCAAACCGACCCTTGGCAAGAAAGCGTGCGCGAAAGTCGCTGCGTCGTAAAAGATCCAGATAGCGGGGCACAATACCACCCGCTATGTACACGCCACCAAGAGCGCCAAACGTTAAGGCAAAGTTGCCCGCCGAGGCTCCGAGTACGGCAAAAAACATAGCCATAGTCTCGCGCGCAAGGGGATCGGTTTCACTCTGCGCTGCTCGTCCAATGTCTGCCGCGCTTGTGAGTTGCGGCGTGAGTCCTCGCAGGTCGGCCAAGGCCTGGTACAGGTTTACGATGCCATCACCACAGCACAGGCGCTCAATTGACACTCTGCCATAGCGCGATCTGAGGTACTGCAACACCGAGACCTCAACGTCGGTCACGGGCGCAAAATCAACGTGACCGCCTTCTCCGGTGACGACCAATGGATGACCGGTCTGATTCTGGATTAGGGCACCTACACCCAAACCTGTGCCTGCCCCTAACGCTACTATGGGCCCTTTATCGTCGCGATGCCCACCGCCAATTTGCACAAGCTCAGAGTCTGAGATGGCTGGCAGTGCACGAGCAACCGCGGCAAAATCATTAATGATGTGAACGAGGCTTACGCCGGTTTGTTGGCTAATGGTGTCGCGCGTGAACTGCCAGCTGCTGTTGGTGAAACTGACTGTGTCTAAATGTGGTGGGCCGGCCACGGCAAAGCACGCGGCCATGGGTGCTCCCTGTGCCAAGCCTAGCCGCCGTATGTCTTCCATGAGGTGGCGCAGCACATCACTGAAATCTGGGTAGTCGGCAACCTTGTACGTTGCAATATGCTGGTGATCGCCCGTAGGGCCTCGGTTGATGCCAAAGCGGGCGTTGGTACCGCCTATATCACCCACCAGATTCCATGTGTCAGTTGCCATAGCCACTACTCTCGCTTGACGCGCGGTTTTAAGGAAAAAGGAATGTCGCGCCCTGCTCGGCACTGTTTACCTGGCTACGCGCACTTGCAAACAGCCCGCGACCCACAGTACTCGCAACTGTGGGTTCGTTGGCTAAGGCGCGACTCTCAAAGGTTGGCGCATCTAGTTCGACTTGCAGCACACCTGCGTCAGCATCTAGGGTAATAACATCACCATCGCGCAAACGCGCTATGGGTCCCGCATTGAGTGCCTCGGGTGTGAGGTGAATAGCTGCAGGTACTTTGCCCGACGCGCCACTCATGCGGCCATCGGTTACCAAAGCCACCTTGAAACCGCGGTCTTGGAGGACGCCCAGCATGGGTGTGAGCTTATGTAATTCGGGCATGCCATTGGCTTTGGGGCCCTGAAACCGAACCACCACAACGCAGTCGCGGTCGAGTTCGCCCGCATCAAATTTGGCTTTCAGCACATCCTGAGAATCGATTACCACGGCTGGAGCGCTGACCTGCCAGTGCTCACGGGCCACTGCCGATACTTTGATCACGCTTCTACCCAAGTTGCCACTTAATAAGCGCACGCCACCCTCAGCGGAAAATGGCTTGGCCGGTGCGCTAAGAATATTTGTATCTAAACTCTCGTTAATAGGTGCCCGCCAACTAAGCTCACCTTCTTGGAGCACGGGTTCACGCACAAACGATGCAAAATCGCCACCCATGCATGTTTTGGCATCGGGGTGCATAAGACCGGCCTCAAGGAGCGAGCTGAACAAATAAGCGGTACCCCCTGCTGCATGGAAATGATTGATGTCTGCACTGCCATTGGGATAAACCCGCGCTGTCAGCGGTGTGACCCGTGAGACACGATTAAAATCATCCCAATTCATTATGTATCCAGCCGCCCTGGCGATAGCAATGAGGTGGATGCAGTGGTTGGTCGACCCACCCGAGGCCAGCAACGCGACCAATGCGTTTACCAATGCACGGGCGTCAACCAACTGGCCAATGGGCGTGTAGTTGTTACCCGTGGCGGTTAGGCGGGTAACTTGCTGAACGGCAAGGTCAGTGAGCGCGTCGCGCAACGGTGTATCAGGGTTAACAAAGGAGCTGCCGGGTAGCTGCAGACCCATAGCCTCCACCATCATTTGGTTGGAGTTTGCTGTACCGTAAAAGGTGCAGGTTCCGGGGCTATGGTAAGAGGCGCTCTCTGCCTCAAGCAGTGCCTCTCGGTCCACTTTGCCCTCGGCAAACAGCTGACGGATGCGGACTTTTTCTTTGTTGGGCAGGCCTGAAGGCATGGGACCTGCGGGAATGAATAGGGTGGGCAAGTGACCAAACTGCAGCGCCCCCA
>Ga0181577_10000764_pt1 | contig 25962 bp, 22 predicted proteins | sample 101ome_21_FD_132468 | JGI IMG/M metagenome (GOLD analysis project Ga0181577, IMG submission 132468) | Coastal salt marsh microbial communities from the Groves Creek Marsh, Skidaway Island, Georgia - 101413BT metaG (megahit assembly) | ecosystem: Environmental > Aquatic > Marine > Intertidal...
CAGGGGTGCGGGTCGCGCCTGACGTCCAAATGTATCAGCTTTGCTTTCCTTCAGTCGTTCGTTGTAGTCGCCCACGGTACGCTGCAACGCGAGAGGGTTAAGGCCCGCCTTCAGGGCAAGCGCGTCAATAGACATGGCACTGTGAAACATGGCGTTAGTTTTGTGTTCTTGCGCCAGGCGCCCCCGGCTCCATTTGGGGATGATGGGCTCTGATCGCTCAAGCATGGCTGCATCAAAAATAGCCCAATGGCGATGCGCGGGCTGCTGATACACACCGCGCTCGATATGATGAACGCTGGAATGATCTTCCTGCACGAAGCGCTCGCCTCTCGCGTTTACCAGAATCTCCCAGGGTGTTCGCGTCGATGGATTCAGAGGTGCATAGGCAAACATCTGGCAGGGATATTCAAATGCGTCGGGTATCAGCCCAGGTAGACAGGCGTACTTTTCGCCCCCGACGATAGTGCCGCCGGCAGAGAGGCCCAATAGCAGTCCATCTCCCTGAGAGGTTGGGTAAGCGGTCTTGGCATACAGCGGAACGCCATGCAATTCCTCGAAAAGACGCGCGTTGGCAGCGCAGCCCCCTGCCGCAATCACCACGTTTGACCCAAAGATATCCTGAACGCCGGCAGGCCCCGCAGCCGTGACGCCCAAGATTCGCCCATCCCGCGCTTGAATGAGATTGGCAGCGGCCGTGCCTGTGAGCACCGTGATCTTTCCATCCGCGGCCATGGCGTTAAAGGAGGGCATAAAAGCATCCAGAATCGACAATCCGCTTTTTATGCCTTGCTGATAACGCCTCGTCGTGAAATGGTCGTGGCCAATCCCGGTAACCGGGTGCCCGTCCATTACCTCAAAGCCGTGATCCGCCAACCAGTTGATGGTCTCGCCCGCGTGCTCAACAGTGAGGCGCGTGAGATCAGCATCCGCTGTCGCATGGTTGATTCGCATGCAGTCCTCAAAATGCGCTTGGGGCGTATCTGTAATGCCTAGCCGCGCCTGAAAAACGGTGCCTGAACCCGCAATTTGTCCGGTCGACCAGAATAGGGTGCCGCCCAATGCGGGGCTTTTTTCGATGAGTAATACCCTTGCACCCCCCATGGCGGCGAAGAGCGCACAGGGAATACCGGCGGTGCCGCCACCGATGACGATGACGTCGTAATGCGTCTCGGGATTACCCCTGGCAAGCATCGCTGGCCACAGAGGTAGTGCGGCGGCTGCGGTCAATATATTTCTGCGATGCAGGTGGCTCACGATGCCTTCCTCGTTGAGCGGCTTGTGAAGTGGCGCCGTGCCATCATCACTCTGGGCGCGCCCGGATGCGCAGAAAGCGTCGCGTCCACACCGATTGGAAGATGGGGTCCAGCCAGCGATAGAGCCGTCCCGACACCACGATAGATTTGCCTTTTTCCACCCCGACGATGGCATCTCTCACCACGATATCGGCGTCGTACCAAAGCCACTTCGCCATATTGTTTTTCATGTCCATTAATCCGGCGGTTTCGTGGAAGTCGGTGTGGGTGAAGCCCGGGCACAGCGCTGAAACGTTGACTCCTGAGGCGGCAACGGTGAGGTGGAGCTCTTCAGATAATGCGACCAAATAGGCCTTGGCAGGGCCGTAATTGCACCCTCCGGATCGGGGGACCCGGGCGGCGACGGAGGCGACGTTGATAACGCGGCCATAGCCTCGTTCGGCCATGCCCGGCACGAAGCGATGACATAAATCAGCGATAGACAGCATCATGAGTTGGAAAAAGTGCTGCTGGGTCGGCCAATCACGATCCTGCAGCAGGTCCGGCCCCGCGATGCCCGCGTTGTTGATTAGCCAGTCGACTTGCCAACCCTCGGCAGTGCAGATGCTGGCAATGTCCTCCGCCGCTCCTGCAAGGCTGAGATCGGCCGCGATGGTCTTTACTTCAATCTGATGAGAGGTTCGGAGCGCTTCGGCAATACGCTCCAGCCGTTCCTGACGTCGAGCGATGAGAATCAAGGGCCTGCCCATGGCCGCTAACTGCTTGGCGAACTCTTCACCCAGTCCAGCCGAAGCCCCGGTGATGAGGGCAAAGCCCTGAGGCGGGTCGGACTGACTGTTTTCCGACGGATTCAAAGCGTCATTGACCAACTGTGGAGGCGGATTTTCCAGGCGCCAGAGGCATCCTTTGCGACCACATCAATGTAATGTGATGTGGTGCTGTCCCCCTCGAGCGCCCCCTCTGGCAGGTCTGCGTTTGCGGTGACATCCACCACGCGGCGAATTGTGTAGTCGTACTCCACAACGGCAGCATCACCCATCATGGTGATGCTGTGGGGAACGTCCACGGTAATCTCGTACCGCGCCGTCGCAAAAACCGGGCCTAAAAATACCCGGTAATTCTCGCGCCCATCGAGACCGGGCACGCCGGGTGGCCTGAGGCTCACGTCGGGGTGTAAGCCCCCGACATAAGCGTCGATGTCGCTGCCCTCAACCGCTTTTATCCAGCCTTGGTATAGCGCAAGGATTTCATCCTGATCAGTCTGCGCATAACTGACGGTGGTTGAGCACCACATCAATACCGAAAATAAAGTGAGTGCAGTGAGGTAAGGGCCACGCATATCGAAACTCCCGGTGGGCGTTGCAGGTTGATCTGATTGTCAGGCAGATGGACCGTCGACATCAAGGCCACCCGCCTGAGGGCGGTAGCACGGATTGCCTGCTGGGCCGCGGCTCGCGCGCATCTATTCTGTGTCGGCCACTGTTCTTTTGGCGTTAGCACTGCCACACTTGTTGTTCATTTTTCGTTGATATCTTTTGGTGTGCTCCATGTCCGACAGAGTTTCCATCTCCATCGCCGAACATATTGCTCATGTGACCTTGACGCGGGCAGACAAAATGAATGCCATCGACACTGCCATGTTCGCTGCCCTGTGCGATGCGATTGATCAGCTCACCAGTGAACCTGAGGTGAGGGCAGTTGTCCTGTCGGGAGAGGGCCGCGCCTTTTGTGCTGGGCTCGATCTGTCCAATTTTGACAACAGTGCTGAGCCCATGGCGTTGATGCCCCGCACCCACGGTATTGCCAACCAAGTGCAGCAAGTGGCCTGGGGCTGGCGGCACCTGCCCATGCCGGTGATCTCGGCTGTCCATGGTGTGGCTATCGGGGGCGGGTTAAATATTATGTCGGGCGCGGATGTTCGCATTATCCACCCGCAAACTCGCTGCGGGGTCATGGAGATGCGCTGGGGTCTGGTCCCGGATATGGCGGGATATCCTCTTTGGCGGGGTAACGTGCGAGATGATGTGCTGCGGCGACTCGTCTTTACCAATGAAGAATTTTCTGGCGCTGAGGCCTATGAACTGGGATTTGCGACAGAGACATCAGAGGCGCCGCTTGAGCGTGCAATGGCCCTCGCCGAGACCATCGTGCAAAAGAACCCCGACGCGATCCGCGCGGCTAAGCGCTTGTCCAATATGCTGACTTACGCCTCTGACGAGGAGATTTTGCTCGCTGAATCCGCTGAGCAGGAGAAAATTATGGGCCGCCCCAATCAAGTCGAGGCGGTGATGGCCCAAATGGAGGGGCGAGCCCCCGCGTTTTCCTGATACGCAAACTCAAAATGCTACACTGAGCCCCTTCTGCGGGGTTTTCCTCAGGTTGTGCTGGCGACGCGCCTCCCAAACAAGAGGTCACTATGAGCGATCCGAATCTCAAAACGCACCACCGCGTGTGTCACCTTTGTGAGGCCATGTGTGGCTTGGTGATTCAGACTGACGGCGACCGGATATTAGACATCAGGGGGGATCATAATGACCCGCTTAGCCGCGGCCACGTGTGTCCGAAGGCGGTATCACTGAAGGATATTCACGAAGATCCGGATCGCTTGCGTAAACCCCTCAAGCGCATCCGCTCTGAGACCGGGGTATTCGAGCACGTCGAGATTGAATGGTCCGAGGCGCTGGACTTGGCGGCGGAAGCGTTGGCGTCGACAATTCAGCAACACGGTGTCGACGCAGTAGGGGCGTATTTTGGCAATCCGTCGGTGCACAACTACGGCATGCTGACCCATCAGCGCAATCTGTTCCGGCATATTCGAACGCGGAATCGATTCTCCGCGACATCGGTCGATCAGTTGCCTCACCATCTGGTATCGCTGTGGTGCTTTGGGCATATGTTGCTGCAGCCCGTTCCCGACGTGGATCGCACCCAGTACTTTTTAATGTTGGGTGCGAACCCGCTGGCCTCAAATGGCAGTATGTGGACCGTGCCAGATGTGCGTCGGCGACTGAAAGCACTCACTGCCCGCGGCGGCAAGCTGGTGGTGATTGATCCCCGAAGGACCGAGACAGCGGAACTCGCCAGCGAGCACCTTTTTATTCGACCCGGATCAGACGCCGCTTTTTTATTGGCGGTGCTGCATGTGCTGTTTAGGGATGATCGGGTAGCGCCCGGGCCATTGTCTGATTTTACCGATGGCCTCGAAGCGGTGGGTGAAGCCGTAAAGCATCTGACGCCAGCATGGGCGGCGGAAAAAACAGGGATAAGCGCCTCCGATATTGAACGAATTGCCCATGAATTCTCGCGTGCCGAGGCGGCTATCTGTTACGGCAGGATGGGCGTCAGCACCCAGGCATTTGGCGCGCTGTGCCAATGGGCTATTCAGGTCATTAATATTGTCACCGGCAACCTCGATAAGCCGGGAGGTAGCTTGTTCACGCTACCGGCGATGGATCAGGTGACCAACACCAGCCCCGGTGGATTCGCACGCTTTTTCAGCCGGGGCAGGGGTTTGCCAGAATTCAACTACGAGCTCCCAGCGGCGGCCATGGTGGAGGAGATTCAAACCCCGGGAGATGGCCAGATTCGACTGATGTTCACGGGCGCTGGGAACCCTGTCTTGTCGACGCCCAACGGCGGAGCGCTAGACGAGGCACTAGAGGAACTGGATTTTATGATTTCGCTGGATCCCGCGCTCAACGAGACCACCCGCCATGCTGATGTGATTCTGCCGCCGACCTCGCCACTTGAGCACGATCATTACGATATCGGTTTTCACAATCTCGCCATCAGAAATACGGCGCGCTACAACCCACCGATATTCGAAAAGTCGGAGGACGCGCTGCATGACTGGGAAATTTTCGCCGCATTGGGTGATCGGCTGGCTCATCTGTTGGATCTCGAACCCATGCCGGCTCATCCGCCCCATCAATTGGTGGACGGGGCCTTGCGCATCGGGCCTTACGGCGACACCAGCACATGGCAGTTGAGCATCGAAAAACTCAGGGCGCACCCTTCGGGAATCGATTTTGGTCCGTTGCAGCCCTCTTGTCCCGAGCGACTTCAGACCCCGGAAAAGCGCATTCGGCTCGCTATTCCTGAGGTGCTGCGCGATATTGATCGACTGGTGGCTGAGGATGCCGCGCCAGCCGAGGGTTATCGATTGATCGGACGGCGCCACGTTCGAGACAACAATTCCTGGATGCATAACCATCATCGGCTGATGAAGGGCAAGCCACGCTGCCAACTCTTGATGCACCCAAACGATGTGGCGAGCGAGGGCTGGCAGAGCGGTATGACCGTGACGGTCAAGAGCCGCGTGGGTCAAATCGACGCCGAGCTCGCAGCGTCCGATGAAGTGATGCCCGGTGTGGTTAGCCTGCCCCACGGCTATGGACATGGCCGAAGCGGTACGCGCGCAGACATCGCGAATCGGCATGCGGGGGTCAGTTGCAACGACGTCACGGACGAACAGTTTGTTGACCAACTCTCGGGCAATGCCGCGGTAAATGGCGTGCTGGTTCAGCTGAGCGTGTGCGCGGCTTGACGAGCGACTGGGTGCCGATGAGTTCAAGAGTGCTTAAACGATGAGCGAAGACCGCATACCCGTTGCGTCAATAGACAGTGGTGAGAAATTCACCAATGATCGAGGCATGCGGGTCATCAAAGACGGGATCAAGGCGTCCGCCACAGACCGTGAGCGCCTCGCCAAACCCGACTGGCTCAAAATGCGTGTCCAGAATAGCCCCAAATTTGAAGCGGTGAAGTCGATTGTTCACGAGCATCGTTTGGCAACCGTGTGTGAGGAGGCCAAATGCCCCAATATCAGTGAATGCTGGAGTGCCGGTACAGCCACAATAATGCTCATGGGTGATGTATGTACCCGGGCGTGTCGCTTTTGCTCTGTGAATACGGGAAATCCGGGGGGTTGGCTGGACCCGGAAGAGGCTGCGAACACTGCTGAGGCGGTACGTTTAATGGGTCTCAAATACGTGGTGCTGACGTCGGTCAATCGTGATGACCTGGAGGACGGCGGCGCCGGCCACTATGCGGCAGTGGTGAGAGCAACCAAGGCGCTGAATCCGCATACGGCGGTGGAAGCACTCACGCCAGACTTTCTGGGAGATCTCCGGGCTGTAGAAAAACTGCTGGACTCCGGTATTGAGGTATTTGCTCAAAACGTTGAGACCGTGGCGCGATTGACCCATCCGGTGCGGGATCCCCGCGCTGGATATCAGCAAACGCTCTCCGTATTGGCGCACGGAAAAGCCTATCGGCCAGATGTCATCACCAAGACATCATTAATGTTGGGTCTCGGTGAACAGGAGGATGAGCTGAAGGCCTGCATGGATGATCTTCGCCGCCATTCCGTGGATGTGCTGACATTGGGTCAGTACCTGCAGCCCACCCGCCATCACCTACCCGTTGCGCGATTCGTCACCCCTGACGAATTCGCGCTTTATCGGGAGTGGGGGTTGGAGCGGGGGTTCCTCGAGGTGGTTTCCGGGGTTTTTGTGCGCTCCAGCTATCGTGCCGAGCGCGTGCTCGAACATAACAACGTCGGACTCGACTCGGCGTGATTTATCCGCACTGCGTCATAATTTGCCCTTTAGCGCTGGGCTTCGTCTTGCTAAACAAAGCCAGCGGTAACGCTATTTTGGATGCGGTAGGGCAGACTGTGCCAAGGAAGCACCCCTGAGGGTGGCAGTGCAAATGGCAGATTTTGAGTCCGCCCGCCGCCTGCGGCGATTAAGAATGAGTGGAAAAAAGGAGGGGGTGAGACGATGAGAACGGCCACTACCCGAAATCCATGAGTACCAGCTTCAATCATGTTGGGCTCCTGGGTCGCAGAGAGCACCCCGGTGTCGAGGAGATTGTCTCGGGCTTGCTTAATTTGCTAGATGATCGCGGATTACAGGTCACGATTGAGGATCGGTTGGCGACGCTTTCTCATTTTGAAAAGCGAGAGATGGAATCCCGGGACAAGATTGGGGCGATGGTGGATCTTGCCATTGTCATCGGTGGTGACGGCAGCTTGCTGAGCGCGGCGCGGACGCTGGTGACGCACGACACGCCGGTAATTGGTATAAATCGCGGCAGACTGGGTTTTCTTACCGACGTGAGTCCTGACGAGCTGCTTGAACAGGTAAGCAACGTACTGGACGGCAAATACATCAGTGATCGGCGCTTTCTGCTCGATGCTGAGGTGTGGCGTGGCGAACAGGTGATTGGGCGTGGCGATGCGCTGAACGATATCGTGGTGAACTCGGGTGCCACTGCCCAGATGATTGAGTTTGAGCTGAGTATCGATGGTGAATTTGTTTATCGCTTGAACGCCGACGGGTTACTGGTGGCGACACCCACGGGATCCACTGCTTACTGCCTTTCTGCCGGCGGGCCGATAATGTATCCGGGGCTCGATGCCATGGTCTTGGTCCCCATGTTTCCCCACTCATTGACCAGTCGTCCCATCGTTGTCAGTGGCAGCAGTGAAATCCGAATCGATGTTGTTTCTCGCAATGATATCCACCCGCCGATTACCTGTGATGGTCAAATATCGATTACGGCGCTGCCCGGCGATTCGGTGAAAATTCGAAAGAAGTCGCGTGAACTCACCTTGCTGCATCCGCCCGGATATAGCTTTTATGCCAGTTGCCGGGACAAGCTTCGCTGGTCAGATGCCCTCGTCAAGTAGTCTACCGCTACCGATCAAAAGAGCGCCCGCGACATTTTTTTTGATCGTCGTGACCAGCGTTTGCTTCCTGTTGTTCTATCCGGCGCAATGGGTTGGCATGCTGGAGCTTTTTAATTTTGTGCCCTTCCGATCCGTCGGTGGTTATGTGGCATTCGGAGACCTGAGCGATGAGTGGTGGCGTCTTGTTACGCCCACGCTTATCCACTTCGGTTGGTTGCATGTGGTATTCAACTGCTTGTGGTTGTGGGAGTTTGGGCAGCGTATTGAGCACAGGTTGGGTGCCACCAACCTGTTGGGCCTCTATGGCGTGACGGCAATGGTCAGTAATTATTGTCAGTATCTGTTGGAGGGGCCCTCTATTTTTGGCGGCATGTCCGGCGTGGTCTATGCCTTCATGGGTTTTATCATGATGTTGGCTTGGAGAAGGCCTGGCTGGATTTCGCCACCGCCGATGGCGGTTTTCGGTTTCATGCTGATCTGGCTGCTGGTTGGCATGGTGGGTAGCATGGAGTTTATTGGAGCGGGCGCGATCGCCAACGGGGCGCACGCGGGTGGCCTGCTCATCGGGTTGATGCTGGGTGCGGTGGTGAGCGTACTGCCCATGGCATTTAAAGGGAGTTGAGGTGGCGACCGACTATTTGCAATCGGTTCAGCAAATGGATCGAGGGTTATATGACCGGCTACTCGAGTCATTGGCCACTGGCCGTTGGCCAGACGGACGGCCCGTGACCAAAGCGCAGCGGCAGCACGCCATGCAAGCTGTAATTGCCTGGGGAGAGCTCCATCTCGCGCCAGAGGAGCGCGTTGGTTTTATTGATAAAGGCGCCAAGGCAGGACAGGACTGCGATGCACCTGCGCCCCTAAAATGGCAATCGTCGCAGGAGGAGTCGACGCATGAGTGACTGGCGGGGTGAGCTGCGAAAAATGCACGCGGCGCTTGAGGACACGGTCAGGTACACCCTGCGCCCTGATCAAAATCCGTTGTGCCTGAGCAACCACTTGGGACAGACGTTGTCGCTGTCTTTCACGGGCGTGATCCGCTGCGTTGCCTGCGCGCGCGCCACCAAAAAAAGTTTTAACCAGGGCTATTGCTTTCCTTGCTTTAGAAAACTGGCGGCATGCGACAGTTGTATTATGAGTCCGGAGAAATGCCATCTTGCAGAGGGCACCTGCCGGGAGCCTGACTGGGCAGAGACACATTGTCAGGTGCCACACATCGTCTATTTGTCGAATACGTCGAGCGTCAAGGTGGGTATCACCCGCGCGACCCAGATCCCCACCCGCTGGATCGATCAGGGCGCGACTCAGGCCAAGCCAATTGCGAGGGTGCAGACGCGCTACCAGTCAGGATTGCTCGAGGTCCTTTTCGCCAGGGAGGTGGGTGATAGAACCGCCTGGCAAACGATGTTGAAGGGCAATGGCGAGTCTCAGGATCTGGAAGCGATTCGCCAAAGGGTCGTCGCCAGCAGTCGGTCCGGTATCGCCGATCTTACGCAGCAGTTTGGCGAGTCCGCATTCGAGCTGATCGAGGATGCGCCCGAGACGTTCATCAATTACCCGGTGCTGAGCTGGCCTGAAAAAGTCAGAGCGCACAATTTCGATAAAACACCGCGGGTCGACGGGACGCTCATGGGAATCAAGGGCCAGTATCTGATGCTGGATACCGGCGTCCTCAATATCAGAAAATTTGGCGGATACGAAGTAGAAATAAAGGTGGCGGCGTGATGGGAATGCGAGAGGGTTTACCGGGAACCATTTTTCGAGCCGACTACCAGCCCGCCGCTTTCGCGGTAAGTCATGTTGAACTCGAGGTGTGTATTTTCGACGGTCGGACCGAGGTGACCGCTGCGCTCACAGTTGAACGCAGAGCCCCCGAACCCGCGCCACTCAAATTGGATGGAGAGCAACTTGATTTGCAGTGGATTGAAGTGGATGGGCAACGCCTCGAGGATTCGCAGTACGCGTTAAGCGCAAACCAGCTGCTGATCCCCGATTTGCCTCCTCGCTGCATTGTGCGCACCTGTGTGGAGATCTGTCCGGAGGAGAACACCTCGCTAGAGGGGTTTTACCGGTCACAAAGTGCTTACTGTACGCAATGTGAGGCGGAGGGCTTCCGCAAAATCACCTACTACCCCGATCGCCCCGATGTGCTGGCGGTCTACACCGTGACGCTGGAAGCAGATCAGAAAACCTGTCCCGTGCTGCTCAGTAACGGCAACCTGATTGCTGAGCAAAAGATTGCGAATGGAAGACATCGAGCCACTTGGCATGATCCCTTCCCCAAGCCTGCCCACCTCTTTGCCATGGTTGTAGGCGATCTCCAACCGGTGTCGGATGTCTTTACCACCGGTTCAGGCAAGCAGGTCGATCTGCGCATTTGGGTTGAAGAAAAAGATGTGAATTACTGCGATTACGCCATGCAGTCCCTTAAAAATGCGATGCGATGGGATGAGCAGGTCTACGGGCTCGAATATGACCTTGATCTTTACAACATCGTCGCGGTCGATGATTTCAATATGGGGGCCATGGAAAACAAGAGCCTCAACGTGTTCAACACGTCGTGTGTGCTGGCGCATCCGGATATCACCACGGATGCGGGTTTTCAGCGGATCGAGGGCATTGTTGCCCATGAGTATTTTCACAACTACTCGGGAAACCGCGTTACTTGTCGCGATTGGTTCCAGTTGACGCTCAAGGAGGGATTCACCGTATTTCGCGACTCCGAGTTTTCTGCCGATCTCAATTCTCGCGGCGTAAAGCGGGTCGAGGACGTTATTTTTCTCCGTGCACACCAGTTCGCAGAGGATGCGGGACCGATGGCCCATCCGGTGCGTCCCGATGCGTTTGTCGATATCTCCAATTTCTACACCCTGACGGTCTATGAAAAAGGTGCCGAGGTGGTGCGAATGTTGCACACCCTTCTCGGCCACGAGCAATTCATCGCCGGGGCAGGTTTGTACTTTCGTCGTTTTGATGGCCAAGCAGTGACTTGTGACGACTTTGTCGATTGCATGGCAGAAGTCTCTGGGCGCGATCTGACCCAGTTCCGCCGTTGGTATGAGCAGGCGGGTACCCCTGAGGTGGTCGCGAGTGGTGATTTTGATCGCGAAGCCAAGGAGTATCAGCTGACGCTCAAGCAGCTGAATCGCCCGACGCCCGGACAAACCGACAAACCGCCGCTGGTGATTCCAGTGGCAATGGGATTGCTCGTCGATGGCGAGCCCATGGCGCTGGACAATGGCACCACGAGAATATTGGAGCTGACGGAGCCTGAGCAGACGTTCACGTTTAACGGGGTCGGTAGCCGCCCGGTCGCATCTTTATTGCGTGGATTTTCCGCGCCCGTGCGTTTAACGGTAGATCATTCAGAATCTGATCTGCTGACGCTGATGAGTCATGACGACGATGATTTTGTTGCCTGGGATGCCGCGCAAACGCTGTTGGCGCGAGCGATCGAAGCATTAGACCCGACTGCGCCGGAGCCGAATGTCTCCAATGCGCTGCTGGAGGCGGTAGCCCGTGTCCTTGCGGGCCCAATGGATGCGGCGATGAAGGCACTGACCTTGTGTCTGCCATCCGAGGAGTATCTGGCCGATAGGGCGGCCCAGCGAGGGTTGGTTGATATGACCGATCTTCATCAGCGGCGGCAGGCGGCGAAACGGGTGATAGGCCAGGCGTTGCAGGGCCAATGGAGTGAGGTGGCGTCCGAGTCCGTCGCGCCGAATCCGTACAGTGTGAGTGCGGGCGATATGGGCAGTCGATCGCTCCGCCATTTGGCGATGGACTATCGACTCGCAGCTCGACCCGATCGTCTGGCAGATGCGGAGCAGCTGCTGGAACAGGCCGATAATCTCACCGATCGCCTGGCGGCCCTGCGTTGGATTGCGCAGTATGCAGAGGCGGCCCAACGCGAGCAGACGTTGGGCGAGTTCTACGCTCGCTGGAACGGCGAATCACTGGTGGTGAATCAGTGGTTTACCGTTCAGGCCACGAGGCCCGCAGTGTCCAGCGTTGAGAGCGTCAGGCAATTGCTGGATCATGATGCTTTCGATTGGCGAAATCCCAACAAGCTGCGCGCTTTGGTAGGCGCATTTTCGACTGCAAATCCACTGGCTTTTCACCGAGCAGATGGGGCGGGTTACCGTCTGCTGGGAGACGTGATTGTGCGTATCCAGACATCAAACCCGCAGATTGCGGCGAGGATGTTGGCGCCCCTTACGCGCTGGCGTCGCTATGCGACGGGCCAGGAAGCCATGAGAGCCGAATTAGAACGGATCGCCGCGATAGATCCGTTGCCGAAAGATGTTTACGAGGTCGTGAATCGCTCGCTGGCCGAGCCGGCTTAACGCCAGCCCGTCCATAGCTGATGGGCATTAGCCGGTTGGGTAGAGCGTCAGCGGTGTGTCTCCGTTGGAACCTTTCTCCGGGGCCGGCTCATTTCGGAGCGCTGAGATCAGCTTTTCTGAGGCGGCATTTTCTGACCCCGGGCTGTAGAGCGCACGATCGAGATCTTTAAGCACCGCTGCCAGATGCTCGCCGCTCGCATTGGCGAGTTCGGTGAGCGAAGAGAACCCTTTTCCGTGGTGTCCGCTACCCCACAGCAGTACTGCCTGTCGCAAAGCACTGCTGTCCTGTTGTTCCAACGCGCGTCGGACACGCACCATGGCTTGCCTGACGCTGGTCTCGCTCGGACCTGTGGATCGCTTCGCCGGAGAGGTCGCGGTTTTTGGCCGCCCCATGATCAATACCCCGAGTAGCAGAGCGGCCACGAGCCAGCCCGAACCGGCCAGCGCCCATAGCCAGGTAGGTGCGGCCCCTTGTTGGTTGCTGCCCGGGGTGGGTATGGGTGCGTCGGAGGGAAGGTCTGTAGTATTTGTGGAGCGCACGGTAACGGCCCTGGCTGGCAATGTCGCATACTGCAAGGCGTTGGTTTCTGTATTCCACCACGGCACGCGGATTTCCGGGAGCGTCCAATTGCCACTGGCTCTCGCCACCAGGGCTTCGCTTTGCACACGCTGCCCGCGCAATCCCCTCGCCAACTCACTCTGATCTATGGATTCCTGATCGGGATAGAATCGTAGTTCCGGAATATCGGGCGCACCTTGCAAACTGCTCAGGGGCGGCAATTGGCTACCCTGAAGGCCGTCAGCGACCAGCGTTAAGGTTCTTGTCGTGGAGTCACCCACCGCCAGCCCGTCGGGTTCTACAGACCAGCTTTCCTCCAGTGTCAGAGCCCGGGCAGGGAGCCATATCGTACCGGGAAAATTCTCAGGCACGGGTTTAACGTCAACGTTTATCGGCTCTGACGCCAATCGCAAGCGCCGGCCGAGCCGGGCACCCAAAAGCGATCTTCCGGGCTGAACTTCGCGCGCAGTAAACCCGATCGCCGGTACTTGCAAAGATCCACTTTTTTGCGGATACACAGCGTACCGCAGTTCTGTGACCAGCCATGTGCGGTTGCCGAGGCGTCTTTGAAAAGACCTGCGCTCCAACGGCTCTAGCACGGCATCGGGGATATCAAATGCAGAAATCTCACCGCCGTCCAGATTGATGGCTTGTTGCAACGTCACGGTTAGCATCAGTTCCGCCTGAACGTAAACAGCAGGTTGGTCTACGCTCGCCTCGAATAAAACCAGCGCGTCACCGGGTGCGATCACAGGCTCGGGGTTCACTCTGATTGATAAGGGTGTTGTGCGTCTTCCGGCTGAGGTGAGTGAGGGTATACCCAGCGTTCCTTGGCGGAGCGGGGCGAGTTCCATTTCCAGCGTGCGGGTAATCTGGTTCTGACCGTTGATATATCTTGCATTGGTCGCGCTGGAGCGAGAGAGGATTTCCCAATCTCGATTGAGGGGCGTCAAATCAATCTCCGCCGGTTGCTCCCCCGCATCGCCCATCAGCGTCAGTCGCAGTGTTTCTCCGAGGGCGATTTCTCGTCGATCGACCGAAGCTGTGAGTTCCGCCACCGCAGGTAGCGAAAGCACCAGAAGCAACATCACAACGCAGTGCGGCGCTCTCAACGAAGAACGGTTTTTACCAGCGAATCGATTCATCGGGTTCCTCGCCCTCTCTAAGACGCTGCATTGTTTGATAGCGAAACTTGCGCCGCAAAAGGCCGCCGGGGTCATCGGGCACGCGCCTTAACCACTGTTCCAGCGCCTGCTGCTCCTCCAGCGCCTCATCAAATTTTGCCATCTGTTCCTGAGTGGCCGCTTCCAGCGCCTCCTGATCCAAATCTTTGTTATCGGCTAGCGCAGGATCCTCCTGTTGCTCCTCGGGAGACTGCTCTTCTTCCCCGCCACCCGATTCGTTGTTGGATTGATCTCCCGGCTCTTGTTCCGATTGCTCTGAATCGCTTGAGTCGGACTGTTCCTGATTATCGCTTTCGGAGTCGCCCTCGCTCTGAGAGGAGTTATCTTGTTGATTTTGCTCGTCGCCCTGTTGATCTTGCGGGTCCTGCTCCTGTTGATCTAGCAGGGACTGGATGAAATCTCTGTTGGCGATAGCGTCCTCGGCGTCGGGCAGCTCAGCCAGACTTTTTTCATAAGCCGCGAGAGCGCCTTGCAGATCGCCCTGCAGTGCCAGCGCGTTACCCAAATTGTATAGGCTGTCTGCGGTCTGTTCGCCAGCGAAGCTCTGCGCGGCCTGATCATAGGTTCCTGCTTGATATGCCGCGACGCCGCGCCAAGCCGGGTCATTGAAGGTCGCTGCTGCTTCTGCAGGAAGGCCGTTGGCCAATTGCTTTGCGCCGCGTTGATCTGGGGTAAGCCAGAGATCCTGCCATTCAGCCGCTTGGGGCGGTGGTGAATGAAAGACCAACAGCAGCGTGACGCCCGCTACCACGCCTTTGCGGAAGGCCGGTAGCAGCAAGAGCGCGACCAGAGCCGCTAACCAATATCCCTGGTCCTGCCAGGCGTCCGTTTGTCTATCAAGATCGAGTTCGCCCTCGGTGACCAATAAATCGCGCTCGGTCAGGGCCTCAATGTCTGCTTCGTCCAGAGTGATTTCCCGGTACGCAGCGTCCAGTTCTCCTGCGATAGCATTGATCCCACTGCGGTCCAGCGCGGGGATGACGATTTCTCCTGTATCGTCTTTCAAGAAGCCGCCGTTAGGGAGAGGTATGGGCGCGCCAGAGGGAGTACCAATCGCCAGAATAGCCAGCGTCGCACCACTGTCCTCAAGCGTCGCCTTGACCGCACCAGTATCAAAGCCAGGAAGGCCGTCGGTCATCAGCAAAATCTGGCCGCCTTGGGCACCTGCAGTCATCAGTAAGTCAGCGGCCATTTGAATGGCGCTGGCGGCATTAGCGCCGGGTAGCGGCATCATGGTGGGAGACAGGGCGGGCATCAGATTGGCAATGGTTCGAGTGTCATCGGTCAGCGGAGTGACCACGTGCGCATCGCCCGCAAAAACAACTAAACCGGTAACGCCTTCTTTGCGGGTCTCGAGGAGATCCAGCACTTTCTGCCGTGCTCGCTGGATGCGGCTGGGTTGAACATCTGCGGCCAGCATCGATGCGCTCATGTCGAGTGCGATGACCAGGGCGTCTGCCCGCTTGATCACGGGCAGTTCCACCCGCTGCAAGCTTGGTCCTGCCGCGGCCAGAATCACCAGCGCCAGCAAAAAAGTGGGTATCCATACGCTCACACGCCGCGCTGCTCCGGTCTGATCAGGCAGCAGAAAGGGAAGCAGATCTGCATCAATCACACGGCTCCAGTCGCCCTGATGCGCGCGCCGAAACCACAGTGCCAGCGCGACCACCGGGCAAATGCCCAATGCCCAGAGCAACTCGGGGCGCAATAAGTGGAAGCCATCAACCATAACTGGGCCTTGTGCTGAGTAATTTGACCCAGCGGCTTCTCACTATCGCCAGCAGCGTCGCCAGCGCCAGCGCCCCGAGCAGCGGTATCCAGCTTAGCGCGCGTTTGGGCCGAAAGGTGCTGGCTTCCTGCTCAACTGGCTCGAGCTCATCGAGCAGTGCGTAAACGGCTTCAAGCTCTGCAGGTGAAGTCGCCCGAAAGTAGCGGCCACCTGTGGACTCTGCGACGGCGTTGAGCATGGCTTCGTCGACCTCCGCGCGACCGTTACCTGCTCGCCCAAGGTTTCTGCTGATACCGATGGTATAAATTTTGACCTCCAGTTGCGCGGCAAGGGCCGCCGCTTCCATGGGATCCACCGTGCTGGCCGTATCCTGTCCGTCCGTTAGCAGGATGAGTATTCTCGACGCGGCAGGGCGTTCCCGTAGGCGTTTGATGGCCAGGCCCAGCGCGTCGCCAATGGCCGTGTCTTCCCCAGCAAAACCCAATTGGGCTTCCTCGATGAAGCGGGTGACCGTATCCAGATCAAAGGTCAGGGGCGCTTGCAGGTAAGCGCGTGTGCCAAAAAGAATCAGGCCTACTCGATCACCTTTGCGACGTTGCGTAAAATCTGCGGCGATGGTTTTCACGGCGGTAATGCGCGAAACTAATCGGCTTCCTATCTGCATGTCTTCGATCTGCATACTGCCCGATAGATCCAACCCCAACATCAGGTCGCGACCGGTGTTGGGTAATTCGATCGGTTCACCGATCCATTGCGGGCGCGCACTGGCGGCAACAAGCATCATCCAGATCAGCCACAACCACCACCAGTAGCCGCGGCTCGATTGGGTGCCACGCCCGGCGCCCGACAAGCTTCGCCATCTGGCGGCAAAGGGCGCACGCACGGCAGCCGCTTGAGGTGACTCCCCGCGGCTGAAAAAGTGGATCAGCAGTGGCAGCGGAGCGCAGATAAAAACCCAAGGCCAAACCCATTCAAACACGTGGCACCTCGTGACGTTTCAGCCAACACTCTGCTGCGTCAAAAAGGTACTCACTGATCGACGGCGGTTGCGCCTGGTAGGGCGCTTCGAGATCTTGCAGTTGGTCTACGCTCAACTTTGGGCAGGTCCGGCACAGAAATTCGAGCCATGAGTGTCCATGCAGAGCCGCGACTGGCTGGTCGGGATACGCGCGCAAGGCAGCCGCCTTGAGTAATCGATTGAGCGCGTCTACAGCGCTTTGGCTCTCGCGCAAAAGCTGCAGCTCGATCAGTGCGCGTCGTCGATAGTGGCGCTTACGCCGCCGCTGCCAATACCAGCGAGCAGCGAAGGCCACCGCAATCACGGCGATTAGCAGTACCGCCCACCAACCGGGCGCAAGAGGCCACCAGCCTATCTCAGCGGGTTCCCTGAGGGGCGCCAGTTGCTCAAGCAGCGCCTCGGGATTCATCTGGCGGGGAACACCGTCAGTAGGCGCTTGAGCGGGTCATCATCCGTCCTCACCGGCAGGAGAGGGATGCGTAACTCCCTCAGCCGCCGCGATACCATCGTCCAGTGAGACTGATAGTCCGCGGCATAGGACTCTCTAATGCCTGATATGCCCGTGTCTAATTGGGAGTGGTTATCTCCGTCGGTCACCGCGTAGTAGCCTGCGCGAGGCAGTTCAGCTTCCAGCGCGTCAGTGACTGAAATACCGACCACTTGGGTTTTGCGAGCGAGGCGCCTGAGCGGAGCCAAATGATGCTCTTCTAGCAGATCATGGAAGTCACTAATCAAAAAAATCCGTGTGCCCGCGCGCGCAATTCGTTCCAATGGCTGTATCAAGTCTGCTATCGACAGATGGGCAGCGGCCTTTTCCGATGTCGGTGTGCCCTCGCGCACCAAATCGCGGACGACATTGAGTACCGCGTGTTGACTGCGTTTGGGGCGCGTATCGGCCATCCCTCCGTTACCCAGCACCGCTCCGCCCACCCGCTCTCCCGCCTGCAGGCCTGACCACAGCGCAAGACAACCGATCTGCGCCGCCATGACAGATTTAAAGCAACGCCGTGAGCCGAATTTCATCGGTGCGCGTTGATCAACGGCCACCAGAATGGGTTGTTCTCGATCTTCGTGAAAGAGTTTAGTGTGCGGTGTGCCGGAGCGAGCGGTGACGCGCCAGTCGATGGCGCGGACATCGTCACCCGCTGCGTAGGCTCGGACTTCGTCGAACTCCACACCGCGCCCGCGCTGCCGCGCGCGCCTCATACCCGCCAGATTGGCCAGTGCGCGGGTTTGCCCGGTAACGTCAATGAATCGCGCTGAGAATCTTGCGGCAATCAGATCCTCAGCGCGCACGGTAGCGCCCCGAGCACTATTTGCCGCGTGGTGGGGATGTGTTTCAGGCAACGGGAATGCGCTCGATCAATCGTTTAATAATCTGGTCGCTAGAGACGCCCGCAGCCTCGGCCTCAAAGGACACTATCAATCGGTGGCGAAGACAGTCATGGGCAACTGCTTGGACATCATCTGGGCTCACGTAGTCTCGCCCGGCGATCCAGGCATTGGCGCGCGCGCATCTGTCGATTGCGATCGTGGCTCGGGGGCTCGCCCCGAATTCCAACCACTCTGCTAACTCAGTGTCGTAGCGTTCCGCCTCACGAGTGCCGACGATCAGTTGTACGATGTATTCCTCGACGGCTGGGGCCATGTGTACATCCAGTACTGCCCGCCTGGCGGCGAAAATGTCTGCCTGAGAAACGGTCGCTGCAGGCTGCACTCGGTCGCCACTCGCCTCACTGCGCGCAAGTCTCAGGATCTGTTGTTCTGCTGCCGCATTGGGGTAAGACACACGCACATGCATCAGAAAGCGGTCCAACTGCGCCTCTGGCAACGGGTAGGTTCCCTCCTGTTCAATGGGATTTTGGGTAGCCATTACCAAAAATAATTGCGGTAATTCATACGTTTGGCTGCCAATGCTCACCTGTCGCTCGGCCATTGCCTCGAGCAACGCAGATTGCACCTTTGCGGGTGCACGGTTGATCTCGTCGGCCAGCACCAGGTTGTTGAAAATAGGGCCCTGTTGGAACTCAAAAGCACCTGTCTGCGGGCGGAAAATATCGGTACCCGTGATGTCCCCCGGGAGCAGATCGGGGGTGAACTGAATGCGGTGGAAACTGCCCTCGATGCCCTCGGCCATTTCTTTAATCGCGCGGGTTTTGGCGAGTCCGGGGGCCCCCTCCACGAGCAGATGACCATCTGCCAGCAAGGACAGCATGAGTTTATGGATCAGGTCTTGCTGGCCAACAATTTGTTGTCCGAGCCAAGCCTCTAATTGCGCAAGGAGTTGATAATTCACGAATAAGGCCTTTTATTACCGCGGTTTCAGAAATGGCGTCATTTCTGACCATTACAAGGCCTAAAGGTTCGCAGATTCCCCCGCTAGGGCATCGTTTTTAGGCTGAGGCTCAGAAACCCGACAATTTATAGCATGTCAGGGCCTCTGTGAGGCCTTCTCTCCAGTCATTTCTGCCCTCACGCCAACCTTCGAGCCATCGCACCCGGGCAATACCCGTTAAAAAAGGGCAATTTTCCTTTGATCGACCGGCTAATCCCAGCTGGTAGCCTTTGTCAAAAGCGCGTTGAATTCGATTTCGCTTGGGTCTTTTCATATGGTCGTTTCCCTGTCACCTCAGAGGTTGTCAGATGCATGGCGTCAGGGACGCCACAGCAACCAAGCGTTACCGCGACGGTGCGGTAGCGCCGGGAAAGTGGGCCGGGCGCCTCGCTCGCGTGAAGCGGCGATACGCTTGGGTAGTGGGCCGGTACTGGAGGTATGCTCTCTGGTCGCACCGGGCCGCACTCGGCCGGGAAATGGCTCCGAGTGCCCACGTTAGCCTGTTGCAGCATCAGTGTCGAAAAACAATTTATTCTCAAAGCACTCCCTGCACAGATGCGATAGGCATAAGTCAATAAGATCGCGGCCTTGAAGCCCATTGCACAGCAAATTTTTTATCTGTCGCAGTGATCCGCAGAAAAAGTCGTGACGTATCTTTTGCAGCCGGGTGATCGACTCCCCGGCTAAGCCATCTTCCCCCAGGTGGCGATTCATTACCCCGGCCCCAGGCCGGGGTTTTTTTTGAGGGCGCCTATGTCTAATCGAACCGTCATAATGGCACTGGGTTACGCGGGGCTACTGCCGTTTTTTTTATTCTGTGCCGGCGCGTGGTGGCTGACCGACTGGCCAGCAGCGTTGTCGCGCCAGGGGTTCGTTATTTACTCCCTTGGGATTTTGAGCTTCTTGGGTGGCACTTTGTGGGGGCGAGTGCAGCAGCTGGACGACCCCAATATGATGAAGCTCATGGTGAGCAATGGCGTTGTACTGTTTGCGGTAGGCGCTGTGCTGACGGCACAGGCGTGGCTGGCATCGATGATGCTCATGGTGGGCTACATGGCGTTGTTGTGGTACGAGAAGGGATCAGAAACGTTGCCAGCCTGGTATGGACGTATGCGCTATCACCTGACCGCGGGAGTTGTATTGGCACACCTCCTGTTCCTTGCGATGCAGGTTTATCGCGCCTCCGATTGAGTCGGCATGTCGGCGGGTCGGTCCGCATCGCGCAGCCACAGACTCGTCACAGGCACCGCTTTTGCGCTCAGCGCGCTGAGCAACCCGCTTAGTTTATTGTCACCCCGCTCCAGAAAGGCGTTGCAGGTTGCCAGCATTGGCTTTCCGATTTTTATGCACGGTGAGTGGTTGCCGTCCTCATCGGTGAGCACGATGGCGCGATCTCCCTCGGTCCACGCATGCTCAAGCGCCGCTATCAGCGGTTCGCTGGCACTGAGGAGGTCAGTGGGCAGAACGATAAGGGTTTCGCTCTCGCAAGCGGTGAGCAAAGCGCCAATGCCTGCGCACGGTCCGCGGTGGGGTGCGCTTTCACAAAGTACCCGGTCGCCATAATGTGAGTAAAAATGGGCGTTGTCTCGGCAGCAAATCAGTATCTCTCGCGCCCGTGGAGGGCGAGGCTCACAGGCATTGGCCACCAGGGGGCGCCCGCGAAACGCGATGAGGCCTTTATCGCGGCCGCCCCATCGCCGGCCATGACCGCCCGCCAAAATACCCAAGCTGAAGTCTGTCCCAGCATTCAAACTGATCTGCCTCTGTGGGATGATTGCCACACACCTGTTTGACTATATCTCATGCCGTCCATGCCGCGCATTCTGGCGCTCGACACTGCTACGCAGGCCTGCTCTCTTGCTCTCTTTTCCGGGGGATCGCTATTGCACCGACACGAGATGCTGGCCAGGGCGCACAACCGACATATCTTGCAGATGTTGTCCGAGATATTGCAGGGGCGGGCACTGGCAGATGCGGTTGATGTGATCGCTTGCGGAGTGGGTCCCGGATCCTTTACCGGGCTGCGCGTGGCGGTGAGTGTGGCGCAGGGTCTAGCGTGGTCACAACGGCTGCCCGTGCACGCATTTTGTTCGTTGGAGGCGCAAATTTATGTGGCAGCCGAGCAACATTTACTGAGTGAGGGCGATTGCGTGCTGTCGACCATAGACGCTCAAATAGGCCAACTGTATGGGTTGTGGGGGATATGGACCGGTCATCATGTTGCGACGGCGGCCCCGCCATTTATCTGCGCACCAGATCAGATTTCGTTGCCAGACAACAACGGCAAGTGGGTGATTTTGGGAACTGGCAGTCACTACCACAAGCAATTTGCTGACGCTCGGCTGAGGGCCGCCCCTCGTTATGACGCAATCACCCCTGATGCCAGTGTGATGGCACCGCTTCTGGCTGGCGGAACCCTTTCACTGGATTTGCAGCCTGCACATCTCCTGACGCCTCAATATGTGCAGCGTGATATCGGCTGGAAAAAATTGTCGGAGCAGGGCCGTCGTGACTGAGTGGTGGCAGGCAATCCTATTGGCCGTTCTGCAGGGCGTGACCGAGTTTTTGCCGGTCTCCTCCTCTGCACATCTGATTTTGCCCTCGCAAATCCTGGGATGGCCGGATCAGGGACTCCTCTTTGATGTCAGCGTCCACGCCGGCACTTTACTCGCTGTGGCCTACTATTTTCGCGCCACACTGACGCAATTTTTGCTCGGCTTGATCCCCGGGAAGGGGCGTGACCGATCTGAATTCTGGGCGCTCTGCATCGGGACGTTGCCTGTGGTGATTGCGGGGGTTGTTCTAAAAGAAATCATAGCTTCCGATGCCCGCGGGGTACTGGTGATCGCCACCACGACCTTATTTTTCGGCCTGCTCCTGGGGTTGGCGGACCGGCTCGCGACGCGACGCCACAATCAGCGGCTGGCCGTTTCTTTCCGTGATGCTCTGTTAATCGGACTGGCACAAATGTTGGCGTTAATTCCGGGGACCTCCCGCTCGGGGGTGACGATTACCGCCGCTCTTTTTCTGGGTTACTCGGCGCCGGTTGCCACGCGCTTCTCTTTTCTTTTGAGTATCCCGGTGATTTTGGGTGCTTCGATCGTCATGCTGGCATCGGGTCCCGAGGTCAATGCGCCATCAACGGGCGGTGTCGTATTGCCGGCGCTACTCGCTTCCGCCCTGTTTGCCTATGCCACTATCTCGCTGTTCATGGAGTGGGTTGCGAAAGTTGGCTTGATGCCTTTCGTGATCTACCGCCTGATCTTGGGTGTGTTATTACTGGCATGGGCACTTCAGTAGTCTCAACAAAAGAGGATCCCGCAAATGGCGGAAACATCGGATCTACTCAGATTTCTTGGCGAAGCGGTGACGCCGTTTCATGCGGTTGCGGCGATGGCCCAGCGCCTGACGGCAGCCGGATTTGTCGAGATCGAGCAGTTTGACGGCGCCAACATGGTGCCCGGGCGGGGCTATTTCATCACTCGCCAGGGCAGTTCTCTGATCGCCGCTCGCGCGGGCAAAAACCCTGCGAGCGCGGGCTTACGCCTGGTGGGAACACATACCGACAGCCCCAATTTGTCGATCAAACCCAACCCGGTAAAAGGCCGCGATGGCTGCGTGCAGTTGGGCGTAGATGTGTATGGCGGTGCACTGCTGAATCCCTGGTTCGACCGTGATCTGGGGATAGCGGGGCGACTGACGTTGCTGGCACCGAATGACGAACTTGAATCGGTTCTGTTCGATACTCGCGGACCAGTGGCGGTTGTACCGAGTCTTGCCATTCACCTAGACAGAGAGGCCAACACCAAGCGCAGTGTGAATGCGCAAAAGGACATGGTGCCGGTGGTGATGCTGGGAGACCCAGAGCAATTTGATTTTCGACAATGGCTGGCGGACTCCCTGATCGAGGGCAATTCTCAGTGGGAAGGCGCCCGGGTCTTGGACTACGAGTTATCTCTGTACGACACTCAACGACCCGCGTTGGTCGGGATCGACAAAGGCTTTATTGCGTCGGCGCGGCTCGACAATCTGCTGAGTTGCTACGCCGGCGTGACGGCGTTGATCAGCGCGGAGGACAGCGAGTGGTCTGTGCTGGTCGCGACGGACCACGAGGAGGTCGGCAGTGCCTCTACTGTGGGGGCCCAAGGCCCCTTGCTGATGGATGCTCTGACGGGTATTGCACCCGATACAGCAATCAACCAACAGTTACGGGCGCGTTCTTGGTTGTTATCAGTAGATAACGCCCACGCGGTGCATCCTAACTATGCTGACCGTCACGACGACCAGCATAATCCAAAGTTGGGTGCGGGCCCGGTCATCAAAATTAATCGCAACCAGCGCTATGCCACCAACAGCGAGGGCGCTGCGCGTATTCGTTTGGTCGCAGAGCGCGCTGAAGTGAATGTTCAGTCCTTTGTGATGCGTTCTGATTTGGCCTGTGGCAGCACAATTGGCCCGATTACCGCCACCGAGACGGGGATCGCGACCACGGATATTGGCGTGCCTACCCTGGGCATGCATTCGGTACGAGAACTTGCATGCGCTCAGGATGTTCCACAAATTATCGCCCTGATTGAGGCGTTCTATCGTCGTTTGGCGTAAGGATAGAGGTAAGTTTTATGAGCAGTGTCCGGGTATTGACCGGTATCACCACAACAGGAACGCCGCATCTCGGTAACTACGTGGGAGCGATTCGTCCCGCCATCGAAGCCTCGCGAGATGCGGGTACCGAGGCTTATCTTTTTTTGGCGGATTTTCATGCGCTGATTAAGAATCAAGACCCAGATCAGGTGGCGCAGTCCAGCCGCGAGATCGCCGCCACGTGGCTGGCTCTTGGACTGGATCCCCTACAGACGTTTTTCTATCGACAATCAGATATCCCCGAGATTGCCGAGCTCAGTTGGATATTGAGTTGTTCTGCTGCCAAGGGCTTGATGAACCGAGCACATGCCTACAAAGCGGCATTACAGGCTAACGAGGCGGCTGGAGAGGACCCGGATTTTGGCGTCACCATGGGTTTATTTTCCTATCCGATACTGATGGCAGCGGACATTCTGATATTCAACGCGCACAAAGTCCCTGTCGGTCGCGACCAAATCCAGCACGTCGAAATGGCGCGTGATATTGCGCAGCGATTTAATCATCACTATGGCGAAATCTTCACGCTCCCAGAAGCCGTTACCGACGAGAATGTGGCCGTATTGCAGGGTCTGGATGGTCGTAAGATGAGCAAGAGCTATGGAAACACCATAGCGTTGTTCGGCACGCCCAAGCAGCTGCAAAAGTCTATTAACAAAATCAAGACCAATTTACTCGAACCCGGCGATCCTAAAGAGACCGACGATTCGACAGTCTTTCAAATATGGTGTGCTTTTGCGGATGAAGCTGAGCGAGAGCGAATGCGCGCCGCTTTCGCTGACGGCATTGCTTGGGGCGAGGCCAAAAAACAATTATTTGAGCGAGTGAATGACGAGCTGGCGCCGGCGAGAGCATCCTATGAGCGTCTGATGGCGGCACCCTCAGACCTGGAGGCGGTTTTGCAGCAGGGGGCCGAGCGGTTGAGACCCAAAAGTCAGGCGTTGATTGAGCGGGTCAGGGAAGCGGTGGGTCTCAGGGCCTACCAATAGCGGGGAAGTGACGCCAGATCGGGGGAGTGAACGCGAACCTTGAGTGTGTTTCGCCCGTCAAAGCGCGAAGGTCAACCCCAAAACAGCGCTTCTCGGCTCTCCCACAAAGTAACGGTAGTTCCCGAATCCGTAATCCGCTCTCTCCGCATAGCCCTCGTCCAGCACATTGGTTGCGACCAGCGTCAGCGTGGCCCTGGGCGACAGCGTCCAACGGGCTCTGAAGTTGAGTAACTCATGTCCTTTATATTCATTGGCGTTGTTGGGGTCCACCCAGTATTTCGCGACCCATAACCACTCGGCTTCGGCACCGACGGGAATGCCGAGGGAGGAAAAGTCTGCCACTACCTGAATGGACCCGAAATGCCGTGGCGCGGTGTCAATGTCATTACCTTCAATGCTGCCGCGGGTTCCGAGTAGCTGAATGTCACTGTCGTAGCGATGTCTCGCATAGCTGGCATTACCGGATACAGACCAAGTATCGGACAGCTGCCAACGCACGCTACCCTCAATGCCGCGATGGGTCGTTTTAGCACCCGATACGTTATACCGGTCGCGATCCTGAAAAATAACATCGCGCTTGCTCATCAAGTAGGCCGACAAGTCATACTGGAAACGGTCAAATTGGGAGCGAACGCCCAGCTCAAGGCTGTCGCCTGTTTCAGCGTCAATTTCTGCGACTGTTTGCCCGGATTGAAGACGGTAGAGCTCTGTGGCTTGGGGCACCCGGAAACCCCGAGCGACTCTCCCGTAGGTCGTTGTGGTGTCGGTGTGGTGGCTGATAGCAAAATTGCCGGTCCAATCTGCAAAGTTGTCCTTGCGACTCGCCGGTCGATAAAAACGACAGGCTGACGCCGTTGGCGCGCAGGCAGACCCATCGCCCGCCCGGTTGTTGTAATCGTAGTGTGTCTCCTCAAAACGTAGTCCGGCATCCCAGCTCCAAGCGGAACTGAGTGTCCAGCTCAGGTGCCCAAACGCGGCCGCGGTGAGGGCGTCCACTTCATAATCGTAGTGAGTGCCGTCCGGTTGGTTAGGGCTGAAGAAGGTTGCCTGGGTCTCAACTAATTTCCCGGTTGTCTGATCGAGATCCACTCCAACAAGCCAACGGAAGTTATCATGGGACAGTGTGGCAGTCGTCTGAATCCCCACGCTGTGGTGACGATTTTCTTCAGTCGCTTTCCACGGCAGATAGTGCTGCAAAAACGTCATACTGTTATTGC
>Ga0181577_10000767_pt1 | contig 25952 bp, 24 predicted proteins | sample 101ome_21_FD_132468 | JGI IMG/M metagenome (GOLD analysis project Ga0181577, IMG submission 132468) | Coastal salt marsh microbial communities from the Groves Creek Marsh, Skidaway Island, Georgia - 101413BT metaG (megahit assembly) | ecosystem: Environmental > Aquatic > Marine > Intertidal...
CCATTGATGAAGCCGTCGATCTCGCGCGCGCATTTAGCACAGATAAATCCTACGCGTTTGTAAACGGCATTCTGGATGCCGTCGCCAAGCGCAGGGCGCTCAGCGTCTGATAGGCGAAAGCCATCGGTCGCAGCGCGCGCTGCTGACGTGCCCCGTCGCCAGCCCAATGCCGGATATGAGCACAAGGACAGAATTAGAGGGAAATCATGTTTGATACGCTGATCAAAAAAGTCTTCGGTTCGCAGTCCGATCGCGAGTTTAAAAAGACGCAGCCGCAAATCGAAGAGATAAATCAAATCGCCGAGAGCTTAAAGAGCCTGAGCGACAGCGAACTACAGCAGAAGACCGCACAGTTTCGCCAGCAGATGCGCGAGCGCACCGCCAGCCAGCGACAGCGGGTAAGCGAGCTCGACGAACAGCTGCGCGGCGACCTCGAACCGGCTCTGCGCGAGCGCTACAACGACGAGTACGAAGAAATCGACAAGGCCATTCGCGACCACGAGGCCGAATTCCTCGACGAAATCATGCCCGAAGCGTTCGCCATGGTTAGAGACGCCTGTCGGCGCATGATCGGCAAGGAGTGGGACCGCGCCGGAGAATCCGTCACGTGGGAAATGCAGCCCTACGACGTGCAGGTCTTTGGCGGCACCGTGCTGCATCAGGGCAAGATTGCCGAAATGGCGACCGGTGAGGGCAAAACCCTCGTCGCCACGATGCCCATTTACCTCAACGCCCTGCCCGCCCGCGGCGTGCACTTGATCACGCACAACGAGTATTTGGCCCGTCGCGACGGCATGTGGATGGGACCGCTTTTCAACTTCTTGGGGCTTTCCGTCGGCATCATTCAAGACATGCATCAGACGGGACACGAGGCATTCTTGCTGCCCGCTCCCGAAGGCGTTCCCACCGAGTTCAAATGGCAAAACGTCGGCCATAAAGAGGCCTACGGAGCGGACATTGTCTACGCGACCTGTTCGCAGATCGGCTTTGACTACCTGCGCGATAATATGTCCGTGCGCACGGAAGATCTAATGCAGCGCGGCTTCAACTTCGCCATCGTCGACGAAGCCGACTCCATTCTCATCGACGACGCACGCACGCCGCTTATTCTCTCCGGTCCCGTTCCCGATTCGACCAACCAGTACAAGCAGATGAAGCCGCTGGTCGAGAAGCTGCTGCGCGCTCAGACCAACCTGGTCAACAAGGCCATCGCCGCAGCGGAGAAGCAGGCCCGCGACGACGGTGAGTTTGACTACGAGCTGGGCACCGAGCTGCTCAAAGCCACGCGCGGCATTCCCAAAAACCGCCGTCTCATGCGCATTCTGCAGGAGGAAGGCGTCAAGCGATTGATCAATCGCGTCGAAGCCGACTACATGCGCGAGAAGCGCCTAAACGAACTCGACGAGCAGCTCTACTTTGTCGTCGACGAACGCGCCAACACCATCGACATGACCGACAAGGGGCGCGACCTCCTCTCGCCCGACGAGCAGGCGCTCTTTGTCCTGCCGGATATCAGCATTGAAGTCGAGGTCATTCGCAGCAACGAAGACCTCAGCGAAGACGACAAGCGCTTGCAGGAGGAAGAGGCGCACCGCACCTACGCCGAAAAGAGCGAGGCCGTTCACAACATCAACCAGCTGATGAAGGCCTACACGCTCTTTGAAAAAGACGTGCAGTACATGGTTTCAGAAGACGGGCGCGTCGTCATTATCGACGAATCTACCGGCCGGCCGCAGCCTGGACGCCGCTTTTCCGACGGCCTGCATCAGGCGCTCGAAGCGAAAGAAGGGGTCAAGCTGCAGCACGAGACTCAAACGATCGCTACCATCACTCTGCAAAACCTCTTCCGCATGTACAACAAGCTGGCGGGCATGACCGGCACGGCCGAAACCGAGGCGGGCGAGCTGTGGGAAATCTACAAGCTCGACGTGACGGTCATTCCGACCAACCGCCCCGTGCGCCGCGTAGACCGAGAAGATCAGATTTTCCGCACGCGCAAAGAGAAGTTTCAGGCGATCATCGACGAGGTCGCTCGGCTGCACGAGAAGAACCTGCCGGTCTTGGTCGGAACCGCTTCGGTCGAAGCTTCGGAGCTGCTCAGCCGCATGCTGACGCGCAAGGGCATCAAGCACCAGCTGCTCAACGCCCGCTATCACGAAAAGGAAGCGCAGGTCGTCACCGATGCAGGGCAGCCCGGCGCCGTGACCATCGCCACGAATATGGCCGGGCGCGGAACGGATATTAAGCTCGCGCCAGAGGTTATTCGCATCGAGCGCTCCATTGTCGAATCCGGCATGTCCCTAGAGGACAAATTGCCCTCTGGAAAGACGCTCTATCAGCATCTGGTAGACGAGCCAAGCGGACTGCAGGTCATCGGCACCGAACGGCACGAGGCCAGACGCATAGACCGCCAGCTCCGCGGGCGTTCCGGTCGCCAGGGCGATCCGGGCTCCTCGCGTTTTTTCCTCTCGCTCGAAGACGACCTAATGCGCCTATTCGGCTCGGATCGCATAGCCTCTGTCATGGACAAGCTCGGCGCAGAAGAGGGCGAAGTCATAGAGCACGGCATGGTCACCAAATCCATTGAACGGGCGCAAAAGAAGGTCGAAGCGCGCAACTTTGAGATGCGTAAGCACGTGCTCGACTACGACGACGTGATGAACCAGCAGCGCCAGGTTATTTACAACCGCCGCCACGACCTGCTCGAGCGCGAAAGCGCACACGAGCTTATTGAGGAGATGATCGAAGATCTCATCGATCACGTGCTCATCACCCACGCCAACTCGGAGGGCCATGCCGAAGAGTGGGACTGGGATGGTATCCAGGTCGAGTTCGGCAGCACGTTTTTTCTCGGCTTCACCGTATCGGAAGAAGACCGCGCCGAAATGCCGTATGAAGAGCTGCGCGCCCACTTGACGCAAACTGTGCAAGAAGCCTATCAGCGACGGCTCGACACGGTCGGCGTCGAGGTCTTTCGCCAGGTTGAAAAAGCCATTGCTCTCCACACTATAGACACGTGCTGGCAGGAACATCTGCAGGAGATGGACGAGCTGAAAGACGGCATTGGCTTTGTCGGCGTCGGCGGCAAGAACCCGCTAATCGAGTACAAGAAAGGGGCCTTCGATATCTTTGAGAGCCTCATCGCCCGCATCAGTCAGGAAACGCTGAAAAACCTCTTCCAGCTTCGCATTGACACAGAGGCCAACCAAGTCGAACAGCGCCAGGCGCCCCAGCGCATTCGCGCCGTTCACCGCGATGCGACCAATATGGGATTCCAAGGCGGCGATGCGGCGGCATCTGCGCGACCTGCTCCAGCCTCCTCTGACGGTCTGCCGTTGGGTCAGCCGGCCAGCGATGCGCGCCAGGTAACGGCCTCCGGCCCCGGCGGATCGGAAGCGCCGGCCAACAAGCAGCCCATCGTGCGCGACCAGCCCAAGGTCGGGCGCAACGATCCCTGTCCGTGCGGAAGCGGTAAAAAATACAAGCGCTGTCACGGTATTAACGAGTAGCCAGACGACCCGGCGCTCCCGCCCGCGCACAGCGCCGGGAGAATACAGCGCCCGTCGTCCGACTACGAGTATTAGAAAGCGGCCAAACGAGCATGGAATTGTGGCAACAGGTCTGTTTAGTAGCCTATTGTTGCGTCGTGGCCGTGCTCGGCCTGTACGGCTTTCACCGCTATTTGCTGCTGCGGCTATTTCACCGACATCGGCGCGACACGGCCGCTCCGCACAGCCGCTTCACAGCGCTTCCTCCCGTCACGATCCAGCTTCCGCTTTACAACGAGTTCCACGTAGTCGAGCGCCTGCTGGACGCGGTCGCCCAAATAGACTATCCGCGCGACCTGCTCCAGGTGCAGGTCCTCGATGACTCCACCGATGCGACAAGTCAGAAAGCGCAGCAGTGCTGCCAACGGCTGCAGCGCAGCGGCCTAGATATCCACTACCTGCATCGCGCGGAGCGGACGGGCTTTAAAGCCGGTGCGCTGGCGGCAGGTCTAGCTTCGGCTACGGGAGAATTTGTGCTTATCCTCGATGCCGACTTTGTCCCTCCCGCCGACTTGCTGCACAGGACGATTCACCACTTCACCGACCCGCAGATCGGCATGGTGCAAACGCGCTGGGGGCATCTCAACCGCGAGCACTCGCTCCTGACGCGCATCCAGTCGATTTTCCTAGCCGATCACATAGTCATCGAGAACACGGCGCGCAGCCGCTCGGGGCGCTTCTTTAACTTTAACGGGACGGGCGGCATCTGGCGCAAGGTGGCCATTGTCGAAGCCGGCGGCTGGCAGCACGACACGCTCACAGAAGACCTCGACTTGAGCTACCGCGCCCAGCTGGCGGGCTGGCGCTTTCTCTTTCTATCGGACGTGGAGGTGCCCGGCGAGATTCCCGTGGAAATCAACGGCTTTAAATCGCAGCAGCATCGCTGGACCAAAGGCGCTGTCCAAGTGGCCAAAAAGCTCCTATTTCGCATCTGGCGCAGCGATGCAGCCGTAAAGGCCAAAGTTGAAGCGACCTTCCACTTAACGGCCAATATATGCTATATACTGATGCTCCTCATGGCCTTGCTCACGCTGCCCGTACTAAATATCCGCACGCATTTGGGCTGGGAGCGCCTGCTCATTATAGATCTGCCTCTGTTCTCCTTTGCGACCATGGCCATCTCCGGTTTCTACCTGGCATCACAGCGCGCGCTCTATCCGGACTGGAAGCGCCAGATCAAGCTGCTACCGATGCTTATGGCAATGGGAATGAGCCTGTGCATTAACAACACGCGAGCCGTCATTGAAGGCTGGATTGGCCATGAAACCCCCTTTTTACGCACGCCTAAATACGGGGTGACCAACGCGACCCACGCCCCGCATAAACCGCTGTACTCAAGTCGACGCACCGTGCTTGCACTGGGCGAATTGGGTATGGCTGCCTATTTCGCATATGCGCTATACCAAGCCTGGCACACCGAACTGTATATGGGACTGCCGTTCCTACTTCTGTTCCTGACCGGATTCCTCTACACCGGACTGCTGTCCAGCACGCAGGAGTGGCTATCCCGAATGCGCTCAGAGCCGCAGCCCACATAAAAAAAGCCCCCGACCTTAATCGGTCGGGGGCTCAGCGCTTTCACGTCTCTGTCCATCTTATTCTTCTGGCCAGACCAGGGGAAAGGGATCCTCTATTTTCTTTTGCAGCCAGAGGACGTCGAGCGCCGTGTGGTGCGCTCTGGTTCTCTTCTCCAGGTGACGTATAGCGATGGATACATTACCCCGCTCGTTTCTCAGCGGCTTACCCGTATCTACGGCCAGCTCGTTGGCCTGAGACACCTTACTGACATACGTCTTGTGCGTCTGCCGAAGACGTCGATACTCCAGATTTACGGGATCGATTTTTTCTATATCGCTGATGTAGGCCGCTATGAATTGCCTTACCTGCTCTAAATCTTCTGCCGATATGTCTATGCTCGGATCATCAAGACGCTCAATCTGACCCATGATCTCGCGATTTTTGCCATCAAACTCCTTGAGCTTGCCCGCGTAGTCGGCCAGCTCCACCTTTTCTGCCTGGCCTCCATCGCCGCAGGCCGTTAGGCCTATTGCCAGGGCCAACATGGTCACCGATCTCAGCATGATACCCTCCTATCATCAGTTCTCGTCGCATGGTTGTATTGCGCAATAACGTGCTTCGGTGCCCCAAGATACGCCGCGCGAGGGCGAAAATCAAGCTACATTCAGACCGCGTATTGACGTTGAGCGCAGCGCGCATATATTTGCCCGATTCTCACGCTAAACGCCCCACAGGAACGAGCGCCGTTATGATCAGTCGCGACCAAATCCAGTCCCAACTCGACAATTGCCTCCTAGAGGCGCGTTTCAATCAATGGGAAACGCTGTATAAAAAGGGTAAAGTGCGCGACATGTACTTGCTTCCCGACAGGCGCGTGCTCATAACAACGGATCGCCAGAGCGCGTTTGATCATGTGCTCGGCGCCATCCCCCTCAAGGGCCAGGTGCTCAACCGCATTGCCCAGTACTGGTTTGAGCAAACTGCCGACATTGCCCCCAACCACATTGTGGAAGTGCCGGACGGCAACGTAACCATCGCGCGGGAACTAGAGATTCTGCCCGTCGAAATTGTCGTGCGCAGATATTTGACCGGCTCGTCTGACACCGCTATTTGGACGCACTATGACCGGGGCGTTCGGCAGTACTGTGGTCATACGCTGCCCGAGGGAATGGTAAAAAATCAGCGCTTCGAAACGGCTATTATCACTCCGACTACCAAGAGCGACGTGCACGACGAGCTGATCTCACGCGACGAAATTCTGGCACAGGGGCTCGTGACGACGGACGTTTGGGAGCGCGTCGAGGACGTCGCGCTGCGCCTGTTTGCCCGCGGCGAAGCACTGGCGGCCCAGCAGGGATTGATCTTGGTCGACACGAAGTATGAGATGGGCCTCGACGCCGAAGGCAACGTGACGCTCGCCGACGAGGTGCACACGCCAGACTCCTCGCGCTTCTGGATTGCGGATTCCTACGCCGAGCGGCACGGTCGCGGCGAAGAGCCGGACAATCTCGACAAGGAATTCCTGCGTTTGTGGCTGCGTGAAAAGGGCATATCCGATAGCCATATTCCACAGCTGGACGACGAGATCCGCACGCAGGTCGCCGAGCGCTACATCGACCTGTATGAACGGATTACCGGCCAAACGTTCGAGGCCGAGTTGGGCGATCAGCCCATACTAGAGCGCATCGAAGAGCGCATTGCCCGCTACTTCTAAGGGCGGCTCGAGGCGGCAGGGGCGCTTGCGCTAACGCGTCGTGGAGCACTCATTTAACACATCATGCTGAAAACCTTTCTTCGCGCCTTTGTCGTTTTCCACCTGGGATCTCGCATGCCCACGCTTACGCCCGAAGCCGTGTGGGCATACTGGCGTTCGCGTCCGACCATACACTTTGTGCTGGACCAAACGCGCACAGCCCGCAGCAGTCAAATCAAACGCTCATTAGACCGGGTCTATCCTTTCTGATGCTACACCGACAGCTACGCAACGCACTCGAAGAGGTTTTCGGCTCAGACTTTATAGAAGAGGCCCTCGCCAACCGCGAGATCGCCCATCTCGTGCTCTATGACCGACCCGACGATTTTAAACGGGCCGTGCTCGGCTTTCAGCGCCTCAACTTCCGCGATGAACACACCACCTATGCCAACGAGCTAGAGCGCGACCTGGGCTTTGCCCTCATATGCGCTCTGCTCGACACCGAAACGCGCGACCTCGTCGCCGAACTGGGACTGAACTACCTATGAGCACGCGCACTATGCTGGCTTTTGACCTAGGGGCTGAGAGCGGCCGGGCCATACTGGGACATTTCGACGGCGAGCGCCTGCAGCTTGAGGAGAAGCACCGCTTCGGCAACGGCCCCGTCCAAATTCTCGATCGACTCTACTGGAATCCGCTCGGGCTCTTCTCGGAAATGAAGGAGGGGCTAGGCCTAGCCGCTAAGGCGCAGGGCGGAACGCTAGACTCTGTGGGCATTGATACCTGGGGCGTAGACTTTGCGCTGCTAGGGCCGGGAGACGCGCTGCTCGACAACCCGCGCAACTACCGCGACCCGCGCACCGACGGCCTGCTAGAAGAAGCGTTTTCACGGGTGCCGCGCGAAGAGATTTTTGCCCAAACCGGCATTCAATTCATGAAGTTCAACACGCTCTACCAGCTGCTGGCCATGCGCTCGTCGCCGCTGCTGGATCAGGCTCACACCCTGCTGCTCATGGGGGACCTCTTTAACTTTTTCTTTACCGGTGCCAAGGTGTGCGAGTTTTCCAACGCCACGACCACGCAATTCTATAATCCCAGCACGGGCGATTGGGCCCGAACGCTGTTGGATAGGTTCGACCTACCTCACCACTTTCTCCCCGAGATCGTCGAGCCGGCAACGCACATTGGCCACCTGACCGACTCGATCTCTCAGGAGCTTGGCATACAGCCCGTTCCGTTTATCGCACCCGCCACGCACGACACTGGCTCGGCCGTGGCTGCCGTGCCGACGGAAGACACCGACTATGCCTATATCAGCTCGGGGACCTGGTCTCTCATGGGCGCAGAAATAGAGGCCCCCATACTGAGCGAAAGCGCCTTAGCGCATAATTTTACCAACGAGGGCGGCGTCGGGCGCACCTATCGCTTCTTAAAAAATATTATGGGCCTGTGGCTCGTGCAGGAATGCAGGCGCCAGTGGGAGCGCGAAGGTCAATCGTACAGCTATGCGGAACTAACGGAAATGGCCGCACGCGCGCCCGCATTTACGGCCGTTATAGACCCCGATGACGAGCGTTTTATCACGCCGGGCGACATGCCCGCACGCATCCGCGCCTACTGCGGGGAAACCGGTCAAACGGTGCCAGAGGAACCGGGCGCGATCGTTCGACTGGCGCTCGAGGCGCTGGCCCTTAAATACCGCTATGTTCTGGACTCCTTAGAAGGTCTGTTTAAACGGCGTTTGGGGCGCATCCACATCGTCGGCGGCGGCATCCAAAACCAGCTGCTCTGCCAGTTCACGGCCGACGCCACGCAGCGGCCCGTCGTTGCAGGACCGGTCGAAGCTACGGCCATCGGCAACCTCATGGTGCAGGCACTCGGCTTGGGAGAGGTCGGTTCCCTCGACGAGGCACGCCAGGTCGTGCGCACCTCTTTCGCGCCCGCATATTACGCGCCGGCCTCCGGCCAAGGTTGGGACGCCGCATACGAGCACTTTTGTAAGCAGCTCGCCTAACGCACCGCCTGCACGACGTCGCACCACGGCCTAAACGCCCTGTGCGCTAAGTGCGGAACTTCTCACAGGCATCGCTCGTTCTATGGGGGTAGACACCCCTCTTAACCCATAGCTGAGCCCATGCAAACACCGAATGATTCCATCGCAGCCTACTGGCGCGACATCCAGCACTTCGAACCACTGAGTCGACAGCGCGAAGGCGAGCTCTTTGGGCTGGCCCATCAGGGAGACCAGCAGGCGATTGACGAATTAGTCCAGTCCAATCTGCGCTTTGTCGTGCGCATCGCCAAAGAGTACAACGGGCGCGGCCTGTCTTTTATCGAGCTGATCTCCGAAGGCAATGTAGGTCTGATAGAAGCCATCAAGCGCTTTGACGAAACGCGCGGCTTCAAATTTATCACCTATGCCGTTTGGTGGATTCGCCAAGCCATCCTCAAAGCAATAGCGGAGGGCAGCAAGATAGCGCGGCCCCCCATGAGCCAGATAAGCGATCTACAGAAAGTGGAGAAACGGACGAACTCCCTCAGCCAACAGCTGGGGCGCACGCCGACGCTAGACGAGATTGCAGAAGACACCGAAATGAGCCCAGAGCGAACCCGCAACGCGCTGTGGGCCAGCAGCGGCGACCTCTCACTCGACGGACCGGCCTTTGCCGACGAGGACCAACCGCATATGGCGCACCTGCGAGATGAACACATCGATCTCGAAGGCGATTTGGAGCGCCAACTGCTGGAGACAACGCTGAAGAAGTGCCTCGGCATACTAGACGAGCGCGAAGACTATATCATCCGCTGCTACTTTGGCCTAGACGGCAACGAGGACACCACGCTGCAGGAAATAGGCGTGCACCTGGGCCTAACTCGGGAACGCGTGCGCCAGCTGCGAGACCGCGCCTTGAATAAGATGCGCACCAAGTACGGCAACCTGCTCATCCAAATGAGTAGAAACTGATCTGCAAGATCTCGCACTCCACGCCTTGATGCCATCCATTAAATCTATTTTCTTATATATTCGTTCTATCCGTTCTCGAATTAAACCGTTTGCACGGCGCTTCGCGCAGCCCATTCCACGCACAGGAGAGGCAACAGTGCGCTACAACTTGGCCGACCTCCATACGCATTCCTTCTGTTCGGATGGCATGCGGACTCCCACGCAGGCCGTGGAAGAGGCCCGCGATGCCGGTCTACAGGCGCTGAGCCTGACAGATCACGACACCGTCGAAGGGATCGATGAAGCCATTGAAGCGGGCAAACAGCTTGGGGTTGAGGTCATTGCCGGAAGCGAGCTCAGCGCGCACGTGCGCGAACGAGAAGTCCACCTATTGGCCTATCTGATGGACTGGAACAACGAAGAGCTCAACAGCGGCCTCAGCCAGGTGCATCAGGCGCGGCGCCAGCGCGGCGTGGCCATTGTAGAGAGGCTCAACGATATGGGCCTGAGTATCGAGCTAGAAGAGGTGTTAGACAGAGCACAGGGCAGTCCACTGGGCCGGCCCCACATTGCCGCCGTCATGATTGAAAAAGGGCTCGTTGCCGACAAAGACGAAGCGTTTAACCGCTACATCGGCGACCGCGCACCGGCGTTTCGCGCCAAGCCTCATATTTCGGCCCAAGAGGTCATCGCGCGCGTGCATCGCGCCGGCGGCGTAACCTTTCTGGCCCATCCTGGACACAGCCTACCCGACGCCGTCATCCAGCAGTTGATCGGCTTCGGACTGGACGGCATTGAAGTCTTTCATCCCGCTCATCAACCGCCCCAAATTGACTTTTACACCCAGCTGGCCCAGCGGAACAATCTGCTCATATCGGGCGGATCCGACAGCCACGGAGATGCGCACGGTACGCGCATCGGCGACTATGGCATCGGCTACGAAGCCATTGAAGCGATGCGCGCTCGCGCTGCGCGCTATGCCGCCTAGCCCACACTGCTCAAACCGTATGTCTATACTGAATCGAGCCCTCTGTATGACTCGATGGTCCTGTGCCATCGCGCTCCTGTGTCTCCTAGTCTCTTCGCACACAGCGGACGCTCTCCCGCAGCGCTTTCACCAGAGCGCTGCGCCGACCGAGCCTATTTCAGGGCTATTCGGGACGGAAATAGGCGACATCGCGTGGAGTGGTCGCTATCTGTGGGCCGCGACTGAAAGTGGCGTGGCACGCCTCGACCCCCGTCAGGCCGCCGGCACTTCGGCGGGCGATTGGGTGACTTTCACTAGCCTGAACGGACTGGGACGCGGCTCCATTAGTGCGCTAGATGCGGTAGGTGATACCGTGTGGGTCGCAACGATTGTCGATACCACCACGAGCATTGGAACGCGACAGATGGGCACGGGGCTGAGCTTCTCTCACGATGCGGGTAGCACCTGGACGCATATTCCCAACGAAGCCATTTTCAATCCGCAAATTCCCAGCTTTGAGCGCGGCCCTGGCACGCAGATTGACAACGGCTGCTTTGGCCTGTCGATCGGAGAAGGCGAAGTCTGGGCAGCGTTTTTTGCGGGTTCGACGGTGCGACTGAGCGACGACGGGACGCGCTGGCAGCGCGTGTTGCCGGACGGAGCGGACGATATCGTCTATTTCGCACGCGATACAGCCGCCGATAGTCTGCGCATTCTGGCCGACAGTTTGGCCAACGCCGGCGCTGACCCCGCGCTTGTCATCGAGGCACTGGCCGCTTCTGACAGCCTAGCCAGTCAGGGGCTGCTGCACCGCACGTTCTCTGTCTTGGCCTACGGAGATACCGTCTGGGTCGGAACTTCCAGCGGCTTGACGCGCTCCTTTGACGGTGGACAGACTTGGCGAAATACCAAAGTACGTCTCGACCGAGAAGGTGCGGTTATACCCGGCCAGATTGGCGCCAATTGGGTGCTCTCTGTAGAACGACAGATCGCGGCAGACGGCACCTCCATCCTATGGGTGGGAACCAACGTAACGGGCCTGCCCGGGGAAACCGCCTCCATGGCCTACAGCCTCGACAGCGGAGCAACGTGGACGGTGACGGGCACGACCTTCGCCTGGAACTTTGCCTTTACCGAGGGCTTTGCCTGGGCGGCCACTAGCCAGGGACTGCTCAGGAGAGCCTACGACGACCCCGCATGGGAAGCCGTAGAAGTGACCAGCGGTGAATCGCTAAGCGGCACGTTTGTCGGCTTGGAGACCCTTCCATCAGACGAGGGCCGCGTGCTGTGGGCCGGCGCGGAAAATGGACTGGGACGCAGCATAGACGAAGGGTCTAGCTGGCGCATCATTCGCGACCTAGTGCGCGTGCGCACTCTAGACACGGACACCTTTGTCGGCGGGGGCGGCGTGCGCGACAGCACGGCCGTCACCTACGCAGCGCCCAACCCCTTCTCACCTTCGGCCGGCGATCGCGCGCTCATCGTTTTCAGCCTGCAGGAAGACGCGGGCGTAGACATCGACATATACGATTTTGCCAGCCGCAAGGTGCGCACGCTAGCGAGCGGCACCCGCTTTTCTGGCAACATCGATCACCAAGTGCCCTGGGACGGCAGCGACGATAGCGGGCAGTCCGTCGCCAACGGCACCTATTTCTACCGCATACAAACCGACTCCGGCCAACGGGCCTTTGGCAAAGTGGTGGTCTTAGATTGAGTAATGCGCTTTCCATAGGCCTCTGCGCTCTCGCACTTCTATGCACGCCGCTGCAGGCCGCCGATTTTGCCGGCGCCTTCTTAGAGACCGGCCTCGGCACGCGCGCGCTCGGCATGGGGGGTGCCTTCAATGCCGTGGCCGCCGGGCCAGATGCCCCCTATTGGAACCCAGCCGGCCTGTCTCGCGCACAGGGGTTGGCTGGACAGACGTCCATGCAAACGCTCGCCCTCGACCGACGCGTTAACACGGCCTCGGTCGCGCTTAACCCGCGCGGCGATATGGGCTTTGGCTTCGCCTGGCTGCACGCCAGCACGGGAGACATAGAAGGGCGCACGGCCAGCGGTCAGCGCACCGGTTCCGTTAGCGACGTCTCCAACGCCTTTCTCGTGGCAACCGGACGCAGCTTAGGAGATAAGCTGAGCATCGGCTTTGCCATGAAGATTTTTGACCAGCGCATAGAAGCTCCATTTTCAGATGCTTCAACGGCCAACGGACACGGGTTCGACGTCGGTTTACAGTACGCGCTTGGAAAACGGCTCACGCTAGGCGTAGCAGCGCGCAATCTGAGCGCTTCGCTCAACTGGAAGGTGCGCCTGACCAACGGGCAGAGCAGCAGCACGGAAGACCCGCTGCCCCGCGTGCTATCGGCCGGTATCGCCTACCGTCCCTTCGCTCAGGGGACGCTGGGCTTCGAAGTTACCCAAGGCGATGAAACCAGAGCGCACGTGGGCGGTGAATGGACGGTGAGTCCCCTGCTCACGCTGCGGTCCGGCCTGCGCGACATGGGCGGCGAAGAGGCCTTGGGTCAGCTATCGGCCGGACTAAGCCTGAGGCCCATGCGCAGTCAAAGGCTGCAGTTCCACTACGCCTACAGCACCGATCCCATCGGCGTCGATGCGCGCACAACCGTTGGCTTAGAGGTGTCTTTCTAACATGCGTCACCTCCTTCTCGTCATCGCGCTGCTGAGTCCTCTGCACGTCTCTGCACAAACGGCGGGGTTTCCGTCCTTGCGCCTGAGCGGCAGCGCGCGACCGGCGGGCATGGCGAATTTGAGTGCGGCTCTACAAGGCCCCGAGGCCGCCAACCCAGCCGCCCTCTCTGCCACGACCCAACGAGCCTATGCGTTTTCGCACAACGCTTGGATAGGAGATATCGAACAGCAGCACCTGCACGCGGTCAAACAGGGCACGCACAGTGCCTGGGCCCTGCGCGCACAGATCTGGCAGGCCGATGGACTCGAATATCGCACGGGCCCCAGCAGCCAGCCGCTGGGCACGTTTGGTGCGTATGACCTAGCCGCGGGTGTCGCTTATACACGTCGCCTAGCCAGTGAAATGCGCCTGGGTGCCCAGCTGAAACTGCTGCACCAGTCAATTTCAACCCATTCGGCCGTTGGCTACGGCGTTGATCTAGGCTTGCTCTACCCCCTTGGGGATCATCTCTTGGCGGGCGCGGCCCTACTCAATGCAGGAGCCATGAACCGACTCCAGCGGCTCGCAACTCCCTTGCCCACAGAAGGGCGCATCGGCCTGACGTACGGCGGCGTGCAGGACCTGCTCTTGGGCGTCGAAGTGCAAAAGGCGCGCGAGACCGACCTCAGCTTTCATGCCGGAGGACAGTATTGGGCCCAGCCGTTCTTGGCCCTGCGCCTGGGCTACCAAACGGCAGACAACCGCGGTCTATCGGGTGGAGTGCGCATCCGCGTCCGTTCGTGGTCAGTCGACTACGCCTATATGCCCTTCTCCGACGGACTCGGTCAGGCACACCAGCTGAGCCTCCAGTTTAACGGGGGGACGGCAGCCCGATGAACCTATGGCGCAAAACACGTCCCCCGTTGGCTCCGCGTCCAATGCCGACGCCCGTCCCGGCGGCCGTCTATCGACCAACGTCTTCCACGCCGCCGCCTCTACCTGCCGACGAGCCAACGAGGGTCTGGATGCACGGCGTCCTCTTTGTGCTGACGCTCCTGTCCATGATGGCGGCCGGGGCCATGCAGCAAGGCGTTGACCCACTCGTCTCGCTTCGCACGCTGGTGCATCTTATCGAAGGCGTTCCCTTTGCCGCTACGCTGCTGACGATTCTGACCGTGCACGAGTTCGGGCACTATTTTGCCGCCCGCAGCTGGGGCGTGAAGGCTTCTCTGCCCTACTTTTTGCCGCTGCCCTACGTATCGTTTCTCGGCACGCTGGGCGCCGTAATCAAGATCCGCTCAGCCATTCCGCACAAGCGCGCACTGCTCGACATTGGCGCAGCCGGCCCACTGGCCGGGTTCGCGGTAGCCGTGGGGGCCTGCATTTGGGGACTTATGCGGTCGCAGATCATTTCCAACGACTACGTTTACAGTCCCCCCATTGAGCTGGGTGCTCCGCTCCTGTTCAGCGCAATTGCGCACGTTGTCCTGCCCCCTCTCAGTCCACAGCAGCACGTCTTGCTCGACCCCATTGCCTTTGCCGGCTGGGTTGGTCTCTTTATTACGGCGTTTAACCTCTTTCCCATCGGTCAGCTCGATGGGGGACACATCACGTATGCCCTCTTTGCGCGCTGGCACAGGCGCATTGCACGCCTGGCCTTCGTCGTGCTCGTTGCGATGGGACTGTACGGCATAGTTGCCATGGTCTGGTTTCCCTCGTGGCCGTCGGGCTGGCCCGGCTGGCTTGCCCTGGCCTTTTTTCTCACGCTCTTTGGCAAGGACCATCCTGCGCCCTTCGATTCGTATACCAAGCTGGATCGCAAGCGGCGCTGGATTGGCTATCTCTGCCTGATCGTATTTGCCCTGTGCTTTTCTCCCGTCCCGTTCTCAACGTCTTACTAGGCGCCATCGGCCTCCTGGCAGCCACGCTGAACGGCTGCGGCCTAGGCGACTCCGACCAGGCAGACTGCCGCTGCGGACCGGAGACGAGCACTCTGCTTTTTCCGCACTGCGCCAGCGCCATTGCCGGCGAACAGACCGATTCGGCTAATCCGTTCGCAACCCAAACACCCGAATGCCCGAGCGGTCAGCAGCTCTTTCTGCTCGAGCGCACGCGGCCCGAGTACGTGCTGAACAATCTGCGCACGATTTTTACCGCGCAGCCAGAGAGCCGCAACCCCGAACAGTACATGGAACAGCTGACGGAGAGCTTCTCCTTTGTTCCAGATGAGGAAGATCTGCAGCGGCATCCTGAGATCTACGACACGGCAAAGGATACCGTTTGGGGCGTTGCACAAGAACGCGATTTTGCCCGCGCAATCCTAGACCCCGAACGCACGCAGAGTGTCCGCTTTATACGCTGGTTTCAGTCCTCTTTTGACGAACGCATTCCGTCGGCCGACCAGCTTAGTGAGACGTTTATTTTTCCCTACGAAATCGAATTTACCGAAACTCCTTCCGAGGAAGGTGCGTCTGCTGGAAACGTAATAGCCATTAAGGGATACATGGAAATAGATCTGAGCACGCCGACGGCGGAGAACCCCGTATGGAACATCGATCAGTGGCGAGACATACGCGATCGCGCCTCTGCCAAGTTCTCTTGGGGCGAGCTTCGCGCGCTCTTTTCTCGCTAGCTGGAATCCCCAATGGTACGACGCGCATCTCCTGCGGGTTTCTTTAACGAGAAACGCATTATATTATATCTGATCAAAGTTTTGCATGGATAAAACAAACAAAGGAGCCGTTTAATGCGCCCAATGGCCTTGTCTATTGCCCTCTTGGCCCTCGTAGCACTCGGCGGCTGCGGCAACCCCTTCGCACCGGACAAACAGGCAGGTGCCGGTGAAATTCAGGGGCCCGCCCCAGATGCGACTACGCCCGAAATCCTCATGGACAACTTGGCGCGCGCTATGCGCGACCGAGATAAGGACCTCTATGAGACCGTTCTAGATCCCGGGTTCTGGTTTACAGAGACCGACTGCGCGGGCGATATCGTCTTGGAAAATGGCCTCGAACAGGAGCTCGAGTTTCTCGGTGGCAGTCGCGACGGCTCGCGTCCCGGTATTTTTGATATTTTTCGCTCCTTCGAGTTCGATTTCCAGCTTATCCGCCGCAGCGTTGAACTGGGTCCCGACTTCCCCGACGCCTTTGAGGGCGATCCCGACGGCCATCCCGACGAGGATTGGCAGGTTTTCCGCGGACGCGTGCAGATGCTGATGCTAGACGAAAATGGCGACGGGTTTCGCGTCGACCAGGTCATGACCTACAAGCTGCGCCTGGGCGAAGACGGCCTGTGGAGAATTACCCGCTGGATAGACGATCCGCTTTCGGGCGACTGTGGCGCTGGCAAGCGACCAGCGCAGCTATTCAATTGGGGAACCGCCAAGCAGGTAGTCGCGCACTAGCTCTTGATAAAGCGACCTTCCAGACGGGCGAGCATGGCCAAAAAGCCGCGCTCGGCCGCATGGCACCTCTGCCTAACGGCCGTCGTTCTATGCTGTTCAGTTGGCTACGCCCTCTACGCACAGTGGCGCGCGCTCCCGCACGAAGAGCCGCCGCCGGAACCGACCGTGGCCGAGGAGCTTCCTCCCGCTCCCGCTAGCAGCGCACGCCAATTTGCCGATGCCTTTTACGAGGAAGTCGATCGCGCACTCGAGGCGCGCGGACTGTGGCCCGCGCTCATCCGCAAACAGCGCGGTGAAATAGACCGTATTTACGTGCAGGTTCCCGCCGATCTGCCCCTAGCCGAGGTCAACCTAACGCTCGCACTGGCCGCACAGGCATACGGCGGACGCGTTCTGCGCGCAGTCGAAACGCAGCGCGATGTGCAGGTAGAGATGACCTGCGGCTTTGATTCCCTGCACACCACGTCTATTTTCCTCAAAACGACCACTCAACAGAGACGCACCGGCCAAATCGCTCTGGTCATAGACGACTTTGGTGAACACAGCCGACTGTACAAGCGCTTTTGCGATTTACAGCAGCATGTGACGCTCGCCATCTTGCCCAATGCCGGTTCGGTTACAGCCATTGCCGACCGCGCGCGCAAAAACGGGCACGACCTACTGGTCCACCTACCGATGGAGCCCGACGATTATCCCGCACAGGACCCGGGCAATGGAGCCATTATGGCGCACTACAGCGAGAGCGAAGTGCGCTCCGTGCTGCAGCGAGCGCTGAGACGCATTCCCAATGCGGTGGGTTTTAACAACCACATGGGGTCTAAGATAACCCGCGACGAGCACATTATGCGCACCCTCTTAGCGGAAGCGAAAAAGAGACAGTTACTCTTTCTAGACAGCCGCACGACGTCGCACTCGGTTGCCTATGACCTGGCTCAATCGCTGGGCGTGCCCAGCCTGCAGCGCGACGTCTTTATCGACGAGGTAGACGATCGCGCGGCCATCGAAGCCGCCCTGTGGAACCTAGCGGCGCAGGCGAGCCGCACGGGGCATGCCGTTGGCATAGGACACGATCGCACCAACACCCTACTCGCACTCGAACGCGTCTTACCGCGCTTGGAACAGCGCGGCTTTCGCTTTGCCTCTCTGGAACAGCTCATACCATGACCGCTCCATTTACCTTTGAACTCATCGCCCAAGACAAACAAACCGGTGCCCGCGCTGGTATTCTCCACACGCCGCATGGCCGCATTGAAACGCCGATATTTATGCCCGTAGGCACGCAGGCCACCGTCAAGACAATGGACCAAGGCGATCTCGTGGAAACGCAGGCGCAGATTATCCTCGGCAACGCCTATCATCTCTATTTGCGACCGGGCCACGAACTGATTGACCGAGCCGGCGGCCTGCACGCCTTTATGAACTGGCAGCGCCCCATTCTCACCGACAGTGGCGGCTTTCAGGTCTTCAGCCTAGGCGACCTCAACACCATCAGCGAGGAGGGCGTGCGCTTCCAGTCGCACTTAGACGGCTCGTACCACCTATTCTCTCCTGAGAGCGTGATGGAAATCGAGCACGGCTTAGGGGCCGACATTATTATGGCCTTTGACGAGTGCACCCCCTACCCGTGCGAGCGCGACTACGCACAGAAATCCATGGAAATGACGCTGCGCTGGGCTGAGCGCTGTCGGATTCGCCACCGGGAGCTCAGCGAGGAGCGCAGTCATCGCCCGCCACAAGCCCTTTTCGGCATCGTGCAGGGCAGCGTATACTCGGATTTACGCCAGCAATGTGCTGGTGCACTGGTCGACATGGACTTGCCCGGCTACGCCATTGGCGGCCTAGCCGTGGGCGAACCTCGCGAAGAGATGATTGACGTTATTCGCTCGACGACGCCGCACTTACCCGCGCATAAACCGCGCTATCTGATGGGCGTTGGCCTACCGCACGACTTGGTTGAGGCCGTGGGGCACGGAGTCGATATGTTTGACTGCGTAGTGCCCACGCGCAACGCGCGCAACGGCACTGCTTTCACGCGCAGTGGGCGCCTGCGCCTAAAGAACGCCCAGCACGCCGAGGACAATGCCCCCATCGAGGAGGGATGCGCCTGCAAGACGTGCACAAACTACAGCCGAGCGTACCTGCGCCACCTTTTTCAAACAGGCGAATTCTTGGGCTTGCACCTAGCGACGTTTCACAACATCTTCTTTTTCCAACAGTTCATGCGAGAAGCGCGTCAGGCTATTATTGATGGTCATTTTGCCCAGTGGCAGCGCGACTTTCTCGCCGGCTATCGCGATCGATGAGTCGTGCGGGCAAACGCGCGCCACCTTCCGTGGACTTGGCGCGCGACCCACTTTCGCTTTCTTTAGTGTATACCGAAGCTTTGCCACCGGGCAAAATCCATGGGAGCCCTACATGAAGTGTCAGATTGGACTATACAGCGAAGTGGATGCAGCCGTAGATCAATTTTCGGCCTTGGTTGATCTCGAGTGCACTGATTCCGCGCGCGACTTGCTCAACTCGCTCACGCCTTTCTTAAAGGAATTTCACTGCGCGCACGGCATGGACGATACGCAAACGCTCGCGGCCTGGCTGCCCTGGCACCTGATTGAAGTGGGGAGAGAATCCTTTGACGATTTGAGCTCCGTCGGCATCAGCCGGCAGATCAATGCCCACATAGACTTCTTTGTCAAGCTCTCTCCCGGTTTAGTCGAAGTATTCCGCATTGATGAGCTGCTTGAGTGGCACGCACTTGCTCAGGTTGAAATTACCTGTGAATCGGTCGATCTCTCGGCCTATGAAATCGAGCCGGACGCCGCCAGCGATCGCAGCTAGCTGCTCCGTTATCTCTGTTATATAAACGCAGAAAAGGCTTCCCCAGTATGGGGAGGCCTTTTTTCGTGCGAGTAGGTTCGCGTGTTACAGCGAGCTGTCACACGCGGCGCATACGAGCGCAAAACGCCGACCGCCGTCGCCGTTTAACTCCGTCTCAAAGTCTTTTTTCACCGCCGCATTTGTCGAGCCACAAAAATCGCATTTCCCACGCTCTGCATACTCGGAAACGGCCGCAGCTGCAAACTCCACGTCTCGACGCCGCTTGCGCCCCTTGGCAAAGAGCCGCGCAAATTGCAGCACCTGCCGATCGGACTCTCGTTCGAGCGTGCGATCAATGATTGTATCAAGTGCGGGATCATCCGGCTTGCCACCGTCTTCTAAGGTGTGCCAAGCGGCGCGGCGCACCTTTATATCATCGTCTTCAAGCATGCGATAGAGCGCTTGCCATACCTCGTCGATGCGGCGGCGCACGTGGCACGGACACAGATAGGAAGCCGCCATCAGGCGATCCTCCGGATCTCTGCTCTCCGACAGGACTAGCAGCTCTTCTATCTCCTCGCGCCCAACCCGCTCTTCGCCGGGCCTAAACGCCGCGCGCTGGTGTTTATTGAGCGTATTTTCACGGCCCTTTTTTGGTCTCCGTTTGCCCATACTGCGCTCCTTGCTATCGCTGGCAAAGAGGATAGGCGTAGAGACGAAGCCCTGTCAAGATCGCGCGTATGCATAGCGGATAAACGGCTCGAATGTTCCAAGGCGATCTACAAGTGACGACCCGCGCAAAATAGTTATATTGTTAAGTCTACTCCGCCATGCCTTGCGTCTACAAAAGAAGAAAGGACTTACCGTGTTCGATCTCATCACTTCGGCCCACGCCATGGGCGCACCACCTGCCGACGGGGGTAGCGCCAATCCCATTGCCTCTCTGCTGCCCTTTGCCATCATGTTTGTCGTGCTCTATCTGCTTATACTGCGTCCGCAGATGAAAAAGCAGAAAGAGCAGCAGCGCATGATCGACGAATTGGAAAAAGGCGATCAGATCGTCACCAGCGGCGGTATTCACGGCATTATTCAAAACATCAAAGACGACGTGCTGGTCGTGAAGATTGCCGAAAACGTGAAGATTGAAGTCTCACGCGCCGCCGTTTCACGCGTTAAGAACAAGGATGACGACGCGAAGTGAGGGTCGTCTTTATGGGCACGCCAGATTTTGCCGTGCCCACCTTGGAACGCCTAGCCGATAGCCGCCATACGGTGCTAGCCGCCGTAACCAATCCCGACCGACCCAAAGGACGCGGACGCAAGCTAGCCGCGCCGCCCGTCAAAGAGAGCGCGCTAGCGCTGGACATTCCCGTTATCCAGCCCAACTCCGTCGATGACGCGCAGCTGCAGGCCGAACTCACCGCGCTCGCACCCGACCTATTTGTCGTCGTCGCCTTCTCCATTTTGCCCAAGGCACTGCTTGCCGTCCCGCGCATCGGCTCGGTCAACCTGCACCCTTCACTCCTGCCGGCTTATAGAGGCGCCGCCCCGATTGTATGGGCCGTTGCCAACGGTGAACGGGAAACGGGCATCAGCACGTTCCTGCTCAATCCACGCGTCGACGCAGGCGATATCCTCGTGCAGCGGCGCGTAGCCATCGCACCGGACGAGACGGCCGGGGAACTCGAGACGCGCCTGTGTCCCCTCGGCGCCGATATGGTGTTGGAGACCGTCGACGGCCTGGAAAGCGGATCGTTAAAGCCCCTGCCCCAGAACCGTCGCGGCGTCACCCGCGCACCCAAGCTGAGCAAAGAGGACGGACGGATCGACTGGTCCCAATCGGCCGTTTCAATCAACAACCGCATCCGCGGCTTTAATCCCTTTCCCGGTGCGTTTACCACGCTTGCCGGACAGCCGCTTAAAGTGCATCGCGCACGGCCCATTGAGGGCACGGGCACGCCCGGCCAGATCATCCAAGCCGATGCCCGCAGCGGCCTGCACGTGGCCTGCGGGCAAGGCGCGCTCAGCCTAGAGTCTGTCCAGCCGTCTGGCAAGGCGCCTATGGAAACGGGCGCGTTTCTGCTGGGAAACCCAATAGCCGCAGGCGCTCTCCTCGGCGACTAAGGCCGGAGTCCTTTTTGTACGCACGCAGCCTGCTCATTGCCCTCCTAGGCCTCGTTATATCGTCAACGCAGGTCCGGGCACAGACCGCAAACGGTGCGCTTAGCGTGGAAACGCGCAGCGATAGCCTAGTACCGCGCGCGGCTCTGCTCCGCTCAGCCATACTACCCGGCTGGGGACAGCTATACAACGGCAAGCCCTACAAAGCGCTCTTTTTCGCGGGCGCCAGTGCGACGCTCCTCTCCATGGCTGCAGCCGAACAGATCGCCCTCGACGACGCGCGCAGTCCGCAGGAGCACGAAGATCGAATCGCCCGACGCAATACGCGCATTCTCTTTTTTGCCCTATCGGCAACTCTGGCCAGCATTGACGCCTACGTCGATGCACACCTAGCTCATTTTGCCGACCGATGGGAGGTGCACGCGGGCCCCGATGGGAGTAGATTCACCCTGTATATCGACTTACCCAGCAAGGAGAATTGATATGCTCAGCAGCGAAGAAATCGTCCACTTTCGCGAGGAAGGCTACCTCGTATTTGAGCGCCTGATCAACGGCCCAGTGCTGGCACACTATCTATCTGTGTTCGACGAACTCGTCGAACGCAGCCGCCACATGAGCGAGTCGGCACACTCTTTTTCGCTTGAATTAGACGGAGATAAAAATCCTATCCCCGGCATGCTACACAAGGTGCAGGGCGTCTGCGTAGTCGAACCGCGCATTCTATCGCTGGCCAAAGAGGCGGCTATCCTCGACCGAGTCGAAGCGCTGCTCGGACCCGATATCGACGTATTCGGCACCAAGTTTTTTCCCAAGCTCGCGGGCGGAGGCACGTCCACGCACTGGCACCAAGACAACTTTTACTTTGGCACCGATTCGCCCGAAGTCCTCTCCTGCGGCATTTATCTACAGGATTCCGATGCGGAAAACGGCTGCCTGCAGGTCGTTCCTGGCAGTCACCGCAGCGGACAAATCGCCGAACACCAGCGCGATACGAGCACGCACGGTTCTTGGACACGCGTCGACGAGCAACGGGCCGTATCGCTGCCCGTTCCCGCCGGCACCGTAGTCCTCTTTTCGGCCAATTTACTGCACGGCACGGCGGACAACGCGAGCGAACGCACGCGCTACAGCACGGCCTGGCACTACGTGCCCGGTGCGCTCGACTTGACCAACTTCCCGCGCGGCGGCTATGAAGACCGACACACGGTGCGCGGGCAGTAGCCCAACGCTCTATACCCCCATTTTGAGAGGGACGGATGAAAAAATGCATAGCGCTAGTCGCCCACGACAACTGCAAGAGCGACTTAATCGGTTGGGTGAGCTACAACTGGCACACGCGGGCCAAACACAAACTCGTGTGCACGGGCACCACGGGCCAGTTAGTTGAGAAAACCCTGCTCAAAAAGAGCGCTCAATCCCTCGATCTTCACAAGCTGAAATCTGGGCCCCTAGGCGGCGATCAGCAGCTGGGCGCCATGATCAGCGAAGGGGAAGTAGACGTGGTGATCTTTCTGTGGGATCCCATCAGCGTCCAGCCGCACGACGTCGACGTCAAGGCCCTCTTGCGCATTGCCGTCCTCTACAACGTGCCCACGGCGTGTAACCGCTCCACGGCAGACTTTGTCATTTCTTCTACCCTCCTAGAAAAACCCTATACACCGAAGGATAACAAAGAGCGTATCCAGACGTATCTAAAGAGAGAATTGCCCCTATAATTCGTCACCATTCTTCTAATAGAGTCCGACCCAAAGAGGGAAACGCTATGCATAGCCAGTCCGTTAAGCACATGAGCAGCCTCTACAAGGTCCTCGCCATCGGCCTTTTCGTCGCCCACACGAACGCAGATGGCAGAGCACCGATCATCAATCCGGGGGCACCGGGCCAGCCCGGTCGCACGCTCAGCGCGGAGCAGGCGACCCAACTGGCCAACACGAGCTATTCGCGCGACGATATACGCTTTGTGCAGGACATGATCCCCCACCACGGACAGGCTCTCGAGATGGCTGCTCTAGTAGCCGATCGCACCAACCGCTCCGAGCTTATCGATATCGCCGGACGCATCAACTCATCGCAGGCGGACGAGATTGAGTTTATGGAGGACTGGCTGGCCGAGCGCAACGGAGTCCAACAGAGTTCGCACGGACACCACGGACACGCCCATAGGTCGCACGCCGAGATGGGCATGGCGACCCCCGAACAGATGGCCGCACTGGCCGCATCAGAGGGCGCCGACTTTGACCGCCTCTTTCTCACCCTGATGATTCGCCATCACGAAGGGGCCGTCGATATGGTTGATGATCTACTCGATCAACCCGGCTCGGCCTACGATCCGATTCTCTTCGAATTTACCTCCGACATAACCAACGATCAGACGGCGGAAATAGAGCGCATGAGCGCCCTCTTAGCCACGCTTTCAACGGACCCTCGCGTCGGCTTGGGCGCCGGCTTTGACGACGCAGAACAGGTCTTACTCAACCTGCAGCTGGTTGCCTCTCTGCCCAAACCCGTAGGCTTTTTCGATCCGCAAAACCCGGCTGGACTTCCGCCGGAAAAACCCGATGAAAAAAACGCCGATAGCACCGCAGCAGCCGCGAGCGATAGCACCCATTTGCACGTAGCCGCTGCCGATTCAGCCGGAGCGGACAGCACGGCAAAAAAGGGTAAAGACAAAAAGAGTCGCTCTCCTCTGCTGAGCTTTTCCAATACGGATATGGCCTTTGACGGCGACGTGCTGGCCGTGGGCAGCTATCACGGCTTCAACCTGTACAAGCTAGAGAAGGACGGCACGCCGAAGCTCATTAGCTCCATCGTCTGCCCGGGCGGCCAGGGCGACGTCTCCATTGTCGGCGATCTGCTGCTGATGTCTGTCGAACAGACGCGTGGCCGCATAGACTGCGGACTCGAGGGAGTGGGCCAAGACGTCAGCCAGGAGCGCTTTCGCGGCCTGCGCATCTTCGACATCAGCAATCTAAAAAAACCCAAACAGGTCGGGGCCGTGCAGACCTGCCGCGGCTCACATACCCACTCGGTCGTCTCGGGCCCCGAGCCGGACGGTAAGCTCATCGTATATAACTCGGGCACTTCTTCCATTCGCGACGAAGAAGAGCTAGCCGGCTGCGTCGACGGCACGCCGGGCGACGACCGCACGGCGCTCTTCCGCATCGACATCATCGAGATTCCCGTAGAAGACCCGTCGCAGGCGCGCATCGTGGCGAGTCCGGCCGTCTTTGCCGATCCGGAAACGGGCAACTTAGCCGGCCTGTGGCGCGGCGGCGATCACGGAGACGATACGCAAAAGACGCGACGCACCGACCAGTGCCACGACATCACCGTATTTCCCGAGCGCAACATAGCCGCCGGCGCGTGTTCGGGGAACGGGATCCTCTTCGATATTTCCGACCCACTCAATCCGCAGCGGATGGACGCCACGGTTGATGCCGGCTTCGCCTACTGGCACTCGGCCACGTTCAACAACGACGGCACCAAGGTCATCTTCACCGACGAATGGGGTGGGGGCAGCCGACCGCGCTGCCGCGCCCACGATCCGCTCGACTGGGGCGCCGACGCCATATACGATATCGTCGACGGCCAGCTCGAGTTCCGCAGCTACTTCAAGATGCCGGCCCCGCAGACCGAAGAAGAGAACTGCGTGGCGCACAACGGTTCGATCGTGCCGGTTCCGGGGCGCGACCTATTTGTTCAGTCGTGGTACCAGGGGGGCCTGTCCCTGGTCGATTTCACCGACTCGGCCAATCCCGTCGAAATCGGCTACTTTGATCGCGGCCCCATCGACCAGGAAACGCTTGTTACGGGCGGGTTTTGGTCGTCTTACTGGTATGGCGGTCGAATCTATGCCACCGAAATAGTGCGCGGGCTAGACGTACTGGCGCTAGCCACCAGCGAGCACATGTCGCAAGCGGAAATCGATGCAGCCCACTTGGCCGAATACAGCAAAGGTTTCAATCCGCAGCAGCAGTTTGCCATCACCTGGCCCGGCGAGCCCACGGTGGCGCAGGCGTACGTCGACCAGCTCGGACGCAGCCAGGCGCTCAGTTCCGAAACGATCGGCGCGCTGACAGACGCGCTCCAGCGCGCCGAGAAGCGTCTGGGCAAATGGCGCAAGCGCGACCGTGCACTCGCCGATGAATTGGCTGGACTCGCCCAAGCGCTGGCAGACGGCGACGGCTCTGCACAGCATGGGCAATTGACCCTACTGCTAGACCAACTAGCGGCCCGTCTGCGCTGAGGTAGGCGAACACATGGATCAAGTGACGTTCTGCTTGCCGGCCTATCCGCGGGGTTTTCACCTAGTGACCCA
>Ga0181577_10000768_pt1 | contig 25933 bp, 24 predicted proteins | sample 101ome_21_FD_132468 | JGI IMG/M metagenome (GOLD analysis project Ga0181577, IMG submission 132468) | Coastal salt marsh microbial communities from the Groves Creek Marsh, Skidaway Island, Georgia - 101413BT metaG (megahit assembly) | ecosystem: Environmental > Aquatic > Marine > Intertidal...
AGCCGACCGCCGCAAGCGTTGCCAATTTGGTGGCGATGTTGGCCCAGTTCATGAGTTTACGGCGCGGGTTCATTTGACGACAATCGCAGCAGCAAGCCCGAGTGCCAAATTAATTCTGCGAGGCCGACAAAGCATTGATCTTTCTGTGGATGGCGAATAGCCCAGCATTATGGCGCGCGCACCTCTACTCCAGATCACCGATATATCCCTCACATTCGGGGGTAATCCTGTATTCGACACGCTGAGCCTCGTTGTTCAGTCCGGGGATCGGGTGGCACTGGTTGGCCGGAACGGTTCGGGGAAGTCCACATTGCTCAAAGTCCTCGGTGGGATCGTTGAGCCTGATTCAGGGCAACGGGTACTCTCTCCCGGGGTCGCGGTGGGCTACATGGAGCAAGAGCCGACGATGGAGGGTTGCGCGACCTTGGGAGACTTTGCGCTGAGCGGCCTCACTGAAGCAGATGCTTATCGGGTGGAGATGGTCGCACAGGGGCTAAAGTTTGATCCTGCACGCGATGTTGCGACCGCATCGGGGGGCGAGCGTCGGCGTGCCGCGCTTGCCAAACTGATGGCCGAGACATCTGATTTGATGTTGCTCGATGAGCCGACCAACCATCTAGATATTGAGGCGATCAAGTGGCTTGAGGCTGAACTTTCGCGCACCTCGTCGGCCTATGTTCTGATCTCTCATGACAGAACATTTTTGCGCAATCTGACACGAGCTACCTTGTGGATAGACCGTGGTGAGGTGCGCCGTCAGGAAACCGGCTTCGAAGGGTTCGAGGCGTGGCGCGACAAGATCTGGGAAGAGGAAGATCAAGCCCGCCACAAATTGAACCGAAAAATCAAAGCCGAAGCGCGCTGGGCGGTTGAGGGGATCAGCGCGCGGCGAAAGCGTAATATGGGGCGGGTGCGGGCACTGCAAGATTTGCGCGCAGAGCGGGCGGCGCAAATCAGGCGCCAAGGCGCGGCGGCGCTTTCGCTTGAGAGCGGTCCAGCATCGGGAAAGAAGGTAATCGAGGCGAAAGATGTCTCGAAGGCATTTGGGGATCGCGTGCTGGTGCGCGCTTTTGATCTGACGGTGCAGCGGAAGGATCGCATTGCATTTGTCGGGCCGAATGGCGTTGGAAAGACAACGTTGATCAAGGTTTTGCTTGGGGAAATGCTAGCTGATCAGGGAACAATCCGACACGGAACCAATCTGGAAGTAGCGGTCTTTGACCAAGCCCGTGCGCAACTTAACCCTGAGATTAGCCTCTGGGAAAGCCTCACCGGCGACCCCGACATGCGGGTTGGAGGACGCGCTGATCAGGTCATGGTGCGAGGCGAGCCGCGTCATGTCGTTGGCTACCTCAAGGACTTCCTTTTCGATGAGGCGCAGGCCCGTGCGCCAGTGCGCTCGCTTTCGGGTGGAGAAAAAGCGCGGCTCTTGCTTGCAAAGTTGATGGCTAAGTCATCGAACCTGCTGGTGTTAGACGAGCCGACGAACGATCTCGATATCGAGACGCTGGACCTTTTGCAGGAAATTCTCGACGATTACGATGGAACTGTGCTCTTGGTCAGCCACGACCGTGATTTTCTCGACAGGGTGGCGACGACGACCGTGGCGATGGAGGGGAATGGCCGTGCGGTGATTTATGCTGGTGGTTGGTCGGATTATCAGGCGCAACGCAGTGAGATACCGACCGCTGCAAAGGCTGAGAAGGTCAAGACGGAGAAGCAGCGCAAAGAGCGTGCGCCGGAAAAGCTGCAACCGGCTGGTCTGAGTTTCACCGAGAAGCACCGCCTCGCCGAGCTGCCGCAAGTCATGGATCGGCTATCGGCTGAAATCGCGAAGCTCGAAGAGCTATTGGCCGATCCGAACCTTTATGCGGCAAACCCAGTGAAGTTCCAGAAGGCGACCGAGGCACTCTCCGCGCGGCAGGCAAAGCTCGCGGAGGCTGAGGATGAATGGCTTGTTTTGGAGGAAAAAGCGGGCAACTGATCTGCCCGCTTTGATTTTAAATCAATGATTTAGCCGTCGAAGTTCACTTCTTCCATAACGCGCAGGGCGTTCGGACGTTCAGACGCAATTGCGGAGAGGTCGGTCGTGTCGGCTTCGAAGCTACCCCAAGCAGCGACCAGTTCAGACACTTCTGCACCCTCTAACACGGGGTATTCGTTGTTCAGTTCTGCATAGATCGCTTGCGCGGCAGGAGAGACAAGGAATTCCATCAATTCTAGTGCTTCGTCGCGGTTCGGGGCGGCCTTGGTCATCGCGACGCCTGATACGTTGACGTGCGTGCCGCCGTTTTCGAAGGTCGGGAAGATAATGCGAACGCTGTCCGCCCAAGCGCGCTGGTCTTCGTTCCCGAACATCAGCCCCATGTAATAGGTGTTGCCGAGGCTGATATCGCATTCGCCGGCCCAAATCGCTTTGACCTGTGCGCGGTCGTTGCCTTCGGGCTTGCGGGCGAGGTTTTCTCTGACGCCTGCTGCCCAGTCGCGGGCATAGTCTTCGCTATGGTGGGCAATCATCGCTGAGGTGAGCGCGAGATTGTAATTATGAAGGCCGGAGCGGGTGCAGATGCGGCCCTCCCATTTGTCGGATGCAAGGTCTTCGTAGGTCGTTACTTCACCATCGGCGACACGCTCCTTGGAGGCGTATACGATGCGGGCGCGGGTTGTCAGGCCAAACCAGAGGTTTTCGTCTGAACGCAGTTCGGCAGGGATGGCGGCTCTGAGAACCTCGCTTTCAACTGGCTGGACGACATCGGCGTCAACGATTTGCTTCAGGTTTGCGATGTCGACGGTCATCACGAGATCGGCAGGGGAGCGCCGGCCCTCAGCTTTCAGGCGCTCAACGATTCCGTCTTCGACATAGGCGAGATTCACGGTGATGCCGGTAGATTCGGTGAACGCGTCCATGACAGGCTGGATCAGCTCAGGCTGGCGGGTGGTGTAGATATTCACATCCGCGATAGCCGGTGCGGCGACGATTGTTGCAGCAGAAGCAAGGAAGAGGGTGCGCATGTTCATTGTGAACTCCATTGGTTTGATGGAGTTCGATAAATCCGACTTTTTTAGTCAGGTCAATACCTGATTTTTTTTATCGGAAAAGAATCTCTAACTTTTTTCCTGAAGTTTCGCCACGTCCCAGAGGGCGTCCATTTCCTCTAACGAGCTGTCTTCGGGGCGCTTTCCGCGTTCTGAAAGCGCGTCTTCGACAGCCGCGAAACGGCGGGTGAATTTCGCGTTTGCTGATCTCAACGCGGCTTCCGGATCAATTTTCAGATGGCGGGCAAGATTGGCAACCACGAAGAGCAGATCGCCGAATTCCTCCTCGATGGCGTCTTGGCCCATGTGCGCACGCGCTTCGACCAGTTCATCGGCTTCTTCGATGATCTTTGCGATAACTTGATCGGTAGACGGCCAGTCAAACCCAACGCGCGCGGCGCGTTTTTGCAGTTTTACGGCGCGCATCAACGCGGGCAGGCCGAGGGCAACGCCGTCTAAGGTGCGATTTTCCGCTTTCGCTGCGCGCTCTTGGGCCTTGATCTGCTCCCAATCTCGGGTTTGTTGCTCTGGAGATTTTTCGCGGCTCTCGTCACCAAAGACATGGGGATGACGCGCCACCATTTTATCGGACATGCCGTTTGCGATATCGTTGAACGAAAACAGTCCCTTTTCTTCTGCCATCTGGGCATGAAAGACCGATTGAAAGAGCAGATCACCAAGCTCGGAACGAAGTTCGTGCCATGACTGGCGCTCGATCGCATCTGCAACCTCGTAGGCTTCTTCGATCGTGTAGGGTGCTATGGTGGCGAAATCCTGCTCGATATCCCACGGGCAGCCGGTTTCGGGATCGCGTAAGCGCCGCATGATCTCCAACAATCGCGGCATTCCTCCGTTGGGATTGTGAACGATTTTGTCTGAAGCTGCTCGATCCATTGCGTCTATCCGGTGTTTGCGATTTTGTGTGAGCGTATTGTGTCAGTGACGGAAGGCCAACCCATGGCGATCATCAATCGAATTGCCGAATTCGCGGACGATATGAAAGGGTGGAGGCGCTATCTCCATCAACATCCGGAACTGAGCTTGGACTGCCACGAGACGGCGAAATTCGTCAAAGAGCGCCTCGAAGAATTTGGCGTTGATGAAATTTTCACTGGGATCGCCGTGAGCGGCGTTGTGGCCATCATCAACGGCAACGGGGAAGGGCCGACAATCGGACTGAGAGCCGATATGGACGCGCTACCGATGGATGAAGAAACTGGCGCGGAGTGGAGTTCGCAGGTTGAAGGGCGGATGCATGCTTGCGGGCACGATGGCCATACGACGATGCTGCTTGGCGCCGCGCGATACCTTTCAGAAACACGGAATTTTGCCGGCAGGGTGGCGTTGATTTTCCAGCCCGCCGAGGAAACAATTGGCGGTGCGCAGATCATGGTCGAAGAAGGGATCATGGAGCGTTTTGATATTTCCGAGGTTTATGCGCTGCATACCGATCCGTTTGCTGAGGCGGGGAATTTGGAAACCCGCGTTGGCCCGCTCATGGCTGCGGTTGATGATTTTGATGTGCGAATCTCAGGCGTCGGTGGGCATGCGGCCTATCCGGAGGAATGCGTCGACCCGATTGTTGCCGCGACTGCGATGGTGACAGCTTTTCAGAGTGTCGTGAGCCGGAACGCGTCTGCGCTGGATCAGCTTGTGATCTCTGTCACGAAGATTCATGCTGGCAGCGCGAATAATGTTATTCCCGATGAGGCGACGTTGGGCGGCACTGTACGCACATTCTCGCCAGAAATGAGAGATTTGGCGGAGAGACGCATCCGCGAAATCGTCGATGGGATTGAGAAGACTTTTGGCGTGACCTGTAATCTCGATTATGAACGCAACTATCCGGCCACGGTGAACCATGCGGATCAGGTCGAAAAAGCTGCAAGGGTGGCAGTTGAGATCGTTGGAGAAAACCGTGTTCGCACGGATATTCGCCCCGAAATGGGCGCGGAAGATTTCTCCTACATGCTCGAAGCGCGGCCCGGTGCGTATTTGTTCCTCGGTCAGGGGATTGGGCCGTCATGCCACCATCCAAAGTTTGACTTCAGCGACGAGGTAGCACCAATCGGGGCGTCTTTCTTCGCGCGGTTGGTCGAGAGACTGCAACCTCCTGCTTGACCTCTTCAAGCGATGTCGTAAATTTGATCAAATTTTTGGAGATGAGATATGGCGCTCGAGGATGCTTCGCGGCAAATAGATGACGCTTTTACGCGCAAAGATGCGAAGGGGTTGAGTTACGAAAATGTATTTGGAGGGGCGCCATCGTTCCTCCGCCGCCGGTATAGTAAAGAGTTGGCAGGGGTTGATCTGGTGGTAACGGGTATCCCTTTTGATCAGGCGGTCACTAATCGCCCGGGCACACGCTTTGGCCCGCGGGCTATTAGGGAAGCTTCCGCGTTACTTCCTTGCGACCCGCCTTTTGGCTGGGGTTTTGACCCTATGAGCGAATTTGCCATCACCGATTATGGAGATATGGCCTTTGACTACGCGAAGGTCAGTGAGGTACCACGCCTTATCGAGCAGCATATCGGCGGCGTTCTCGCTGAGGGTGTCGGTACGGTGACACTCGGTGGAGATCATTCCATCACGCTGCCGATCCTGCGGGCCTACGCCGAGAAATTTGGCCCAATTGCCGTCATCCAGTTTGATGCGCATTCCGATCTTTGGCCCGACGATGATCCTGAGCGCATTGATCACGGAACGTTCATGTACAAAGCGGTGAAGCAGGGGATTGTTGATACGGAACATTCGCTTCAGATCGGTATCAGAACTGAATGTGCTGATTATTGCGGTATGCCCTATATTGACGCCCGCAGTGCGCACGTGAAAGGCGCACAGTGGGTTGCTGAGCAGGTCAAGGCGCGGGTCGGGGACCGGCCATGCTATATCACGTTTGATATTGATGCTTTGGATCCAGCATTTGCCCCAGGGACAGGCACGCCGGTTTGGGGTGGTTTGGCAAGCTGGCAAGCAGCAGCGATTTTGCATGACCTTGCAGGAATTAATCTCGTCGGCGGTGACATTGTTGAAGTGTCGCCTCCCTTTGATGCCACGGGTGCCACTGCGATAGCAGGTGCGCATATTGCGCTGGACCTGTGCTGCCTCGCGCTTTGGAACCGAAAGGCATCGTGATGTTCAATCAACCGCTCGGCGGCAACGAGATGCCGCGCTTTGGGGGGCCGAACACTTTCATGCGGCTGCCCGCCAGCGAAGATCTAGATGCGCTGGATGTCGCTTTTCTGGGTGTTCCGATGGATATCGGTGCATCATGGCGGTCGGGAACACGGTTCGGGCCGAAAGCGATCCGCGCAGAGAGCGCGATGATCCGACCCTATAATATGGGGACGGGTGCGGCGCCTTTTGACGCGCTGAATTGCGGTGATATCGGGGATGTCGCGATCAATACATTTGATCTCAAGGATAGCGTCCTGCGGATTGAGACACATCTTTCTCGCGTGTTCGGGGCAGGTGTGAAGCCAATGGCGATGGGTGGCGATCACACGTTGACACTTCCCGTTTTGCGGGCGGCAGCGGCAAAGCATGGACCTGTCGCCTTGGTTCATGTCGACGCGCATGCGGATATCAACGACCAGATGTTTGGTGAAACCATCGCGCACGGGACCCCTTTTCGCCGCGCCTATGAAGAGGGCTTGCTGCAACCTGAGCATGTTTGGCAGATTGGCCTCAGGGGGACCGGCTATTCAGCGCAGGATTTTGACGAAGCGCGTGGCTGGGGCTTCAACGTTGTGACCTGCGATACGATTTGGCAGCAATCTTTGCGGCCCCTCGCTGAACAGATCCGTAACAGCTTGGGTGATCGCCCAGTATATCTGAGTTTTGATATTGATAGCCTCGATCCAGCCTATGCGCCCGGCACTGGAACGCCGGAAATTGCTGGTCTAACGCCGCCACAGGCCTTGCAACTGATCAGAGGTTTGCGCGGCGTTAATCTCGTTGGTTGTGACTTGGTGGAGGTGTCGCCGCCGTATGATCCAAGTGGCAATACGGCTCTGACGGCAGCAAATCTTCTCTTTGAAATGTTATGCGTTTTGCCGGGGGTTTGAACTCGCTCGACTTTGCCCATTTGGAGGCTACCTTCCGCGCAAACGTAGGTTGAGGGCGAAGAATGAAGCTGTTTTTGGTATTGCTGTTTTTATCGGCGGCGCTGTTCTTGGCCTATGTGCGGCTGGCCCCAAGCGATCCGGAGCGGTGGCACATTGACCCGTCGACTGCGAACGATCCCGGCGATGCTGGTTACCTGCTCAACCTTGGCCCGACTTTTGCGCTGGAACCTGCTGAATTGCTTGAGAGGATTGACGTGATTGCCATGCAGTGGCCGAGAACACGTCGATTAGCCGGAAGTGCTGACGAGGGGCGTATAACCTATGTAACGCGGACGAAGTGGATCGGCTTTCCCGATTATACCACCGTTGCCGTTGAGGTAAGCGATGGCGTAAGCGCGCCCGTTATTTTGGCGCGATTGCGGTTTGGTGGCGGAGACCTCGGGGTCAACAAGACGCGCGTTGATGCGTGGATTACCCAACTGGTGAGTGATGTGCAGCCTCTTGACCAATAGGTCCGTATAGGGGAATGGAAATGCATGATACCTGCCGAGAAGCTTGAACAAATTGTCCAGCGGTTCCAGTTTTTGGAAGCGAAACTATCAACGTCTTTGAGTGGCTCGGAAATCGCCGATGTCAGCCGGGAATATGCCGAGTTGAAACCGGTTGTTGAAACGGTGATGGGTTATCGCCGGATCGTTTCTGATATTGCTGATGCTGAGGCCATGATGGATGATCCGGAAATGCGTGCTTTGGCGCAGGAGGAGCTGCCACCATTGCGCGAAGGTCTGGAGGCGGCCGAAAATGAGGTGCGGCTTGCGCTTCTGCCGAAAGATGCCGCTGATAGCCGCCCCGCATTGATTGAAATTCGGCCTGGGACGGGCGGTGAAGAAGCGGCACTGTTCGCGGGGGATTTGCTGCGTATGTACCAGCGGTATTCGGAAGCGAACGGTTGGAAGTTCGAAATCCTCGAAGAACAGGCGACCGAGCTCGGAGGCATCAAGGAAGTTGTTGTGCGTGTCGCAGGGACCGGCGTGTTTGCCCGCCTGAAATACGAAAGTGGTGTGCATCGGGTGCAGCGCGTTCCTGCTACGGAAAGCGGTGGGCGTGTTCACACATCGGCCGCCACGGTGGCGGTTTTACCAGAAGCCGAAGATGTTGATATCGCGATTGATCCAAGTGAGATCCGCATCGATACGATGCGCGCGTCCGGTGCTGGTGGGCAGCATGTCAACACCACCGACTCAGCGGTACGCATTACGCATATCCCGACGGGCATCGTGGTGACGAGCTCGGAAAAATCCCAGCATCGCAATCGTGAGATTGCCATGCAGGTCTTGAAGACGCGGATCTACGACATGGAGCGGCAACGCGCGCATGACGAGCGGTCTGCGGACCGGAAGATGCAAGTTGGGAGCGGGGATCGCAGCGAACGTATTCGCACATATAACTTTCCCCAGGGGCGCCTGACGGATCACCGCATCAACCTTACGCTTTATAAGCTGGATCAGGTGATGCAGGGCGATCTCGATGACATTATTGATGCGCTGACCGAGGACGCGCAAGCGACGCTTTTGGCCGAGATGGAAGGCTAATGCCTCGGACAGGCACGCAGTTACTGGTTGAAGCGGTCCAGCAATTGAAGGGCGCAGGTATTGATGAGCCGGCACGGGATGCACGGCGCCTTATGTCGCATGCTTTGGGCGTTGAGGCAGGAAGGCTGACGCTTTGTTTGCCTGACCCCGTCTCCGAGGAGGCTCAAGATCGTTTTACTAATGCAATAGCGCGGCGTGTTAATCGGGAGCCAGTAAGCCATATCATCGGGTCGCGCAGTTTTTATGGCCGCGATTTTCTCGTTAGCAAAGATGTTCTTGATCCACGGCCGGAAACTGAGATTCTGGTCGAGATTGCGCTCCAGAAACGCTTTCGCCGAGTTTTGGATTTGGGCACAGGTTCAGGATGTATCTTGGTGAGCCTTTTGTGCGAAATGCCTGAGGCGCGTGGCGTTGGGGCTGATATCTCGCCTGCGGCTTGCAAGATCGCAGGCGAAAATGCCCACCGCCATGGTGTGGCAGAGCGTGCAGAAATTTTGGTAAGCGACTGGACCGCTAATATTGCCGGCCATTTTGACCTCGTCGTTTCCAACCCGCCATATATTGCATTGGCGGAGATGAGCGGGCTTGCGCCCGAGGTGCGCGACTGGGAGCCATACCATGCGCTAACCGATGGCGGTGACGGCTTGGGAGCTTATCGGGCAATTTGCGAAATGGTGCCGCCGGTTTTGATGCCAGGCGGCCGCCTGATGCTGGAGGTCGGTCACACTCAGGGCAGGGCGGTTGCCGATCTGCTGGACTTCGTCGGATTTGAGAACGTCAGCATCATCCCCGATCTGGATAGCAAAGATCGCGTCGTTGTTGGCGAAATGCCGGCAAATGATGGGTAAATTGCTTCAATTTTCGAAAAAATCGCGCTGAAAACGCTGCTGTTGGGCAATTTGCGCTTGCTCACCTGTTTCTTACATGATTAGTCATGCTTACCGCTTGGTGAGGGCAACCTCCCACGGTGCGTCGCCAAGAGAACTTAGTCTATCAGTGTACGCAGGAGCGTACAGGGACCTCAGCGCAACTGAATCACAGGCTGAACGAAAGCACTTTCATGAGATCATCCAAGTCACGTTCGCGGGGCAAGAACCGCAACAATCGCCCGTCTGGTGGTAACATCATAAATCGGGTCTTTGATAGTTCCGGCCCGGACGGGAAAGTGCGCGGTACGCCGCAGCAAATTATCGACAAGTACAACCAATTGCATCGCGACGCTCAGCTTTCTGGCGACCGTGTCGCCGCCGAGAACTTTGCTCAGCATGCCGAACATTACCTGCGCATGTTGGCCGAGGCTCAGCGCGAGATGGACAAGGCCCGCGAAGAGCAGGAAGAAGAGAACCGCCGCCGTCAGGCCGAACGCGATCGCGAACGGGCCGAACGCCTTAAGGCGCAGGAAGCTGTTGCAAACGGTTCGGAAGGCACATCACAACAGCCCGCGGACCAGCAGAATGCCGAGCTGGAGAACGGCGACAGCACGTTGGTGGAAACACCAGAAAGCCAACCTAAGCCAAAAAAGCCGCGCGCTCGGAAGCCGCGTGCGCCTAAGAGTGAATCCTCATCTCAAGACGGGTCAGAGGTTGCACCGGCTGAGGAACCGCAAGCTTCAGAATAGCCTATTAGGGGCGGCTGTCAGCAGTCTTAAGGCTGCGGGCCAAGGCGCAGAATTGTGCGAGCGATATTTGCTCCGCGCGGTCTGTCGGCCTGATGTCGGCATTTTTGAGATGCGCCTCAATATCCGGTGATACGGATTTCAAGGATGACCTGAGCATCTTGCGCCGCTGGTTGAAGGCGGCGGCGACCACTTTCGAAAGCATATGTGGATCGGCGGGATATCGGGGCTCTGGAAGCGCTTCGAGATGGACGACTGCGGACGATACCTTCGGCGGTGGTGTGAAGGCTTGTGGCTGCAGATCAAGCACTATGCGGGCTGTACTGCGCCATTGGGCAAGGACAGCGAGCCTTCCATAAGCCTTGCTGCCTGGCTCTGCGATGATGCGTTGCGCGACTTCCTTTTGGAACATCAATGTCAGGGAGCTCCAGAACGGAGGCCATTGTGCTGGTGTAAGCCATCGAACGAGCAACTCGGTGCCAACGTTATAGGGGAGGTTGGCTGCGACCTTGATCGGTGGGGTCAGATGGGCAAGGGGATCCACCTCAAGCGCATCGCCGTTGATGATCTGTAGACGCTCAGGGTAATGCGCGGCGATTTCTTCCAATGCGGGTATGCAGCGGGCGTCCTTCTCAATCGCGAGGACGCGGCGGGCGCCTTCGGCGAGAAGGCCGCGCGTGAGGCCGCCGGGGCCGGGGCCGATTTCTAGAATATCGCTGGACGCGAGGTCACCCGCCTGACGCGCAATCTTGGCGGTGAGATTGAGATCGAGCAGAAAGTTCTGCCCAAGGGACTTTTTCGCGGAAAGGTTATGCGTCGCGATCACGTCCCTTAGAGGTGGGATTTGGTCAATGTGGCTCATCGCATCTGCCTGTTGTTTCCCATTTCCCACGCCATCTCAATGGCTGCAATCATTGAAGTTGGGTCCGCAAGTCCCTTGCCCGCAATATCAAAAGCGGTTCCGTGATCGGGCGATGTGCGGACAAAATCAAGCCCCAGCGTGATATTCACACCGCCGGAGAAATCGAGCGTCTTGATCGGGATCAACGCTTGATCGTGATAGGCGCAAATTGCTGCGTCGTAGCTCTTGCGAGCGATGGGATGAAACATCGTATCTGCCGACAATGGTCCGTTTATAGATAGTCCCTCGCTGCGCAGTCGTTCAATCACCGGAAGCATGACTTCCAATTCTTCCCTCCCCATACGGCCACCTTCACCGGCATGGGGGTTCAATCCGGCGACGGAGATGCGGGGCGTTCTAATGCCAAATTCGGTTTTGATAGCGGATACCGTTTGCAGGATGGTGCGTTCCAAAAGCTCTGCTGTGAAGTGTTTTGGTACGTCACTGATTGGGATGTGGATCGTGGTTGGTACGACGCGCAGCTCCGGGCAAGCGAGCATCATCACGACATGGTCTTTATTATCCAGTTCGCAGAGGAACTCCGTATGACCGGGAAAGCGAAAACCGGCACCTTCGGCCAGTGCCTGTTTGTGAATGGGAGAAGTACAGAGTGCGGTGCATGCGCCCGACTTTGCTAATTTCGCCCCAATTTCAATCGCTTCGATCACGCCCTTTGCGTGGGCAGCAACGGGTGTACCCGGCGTCCTTGGCGGGGCCATGTCAAGAGCGAGCATCGGCAACGCGTTCTCAGATAGAGCGGCTGCGTCCTGAGCCTCGTGCACTTGAACTGTAGGCAGATCTGCGGGGAGGTGAAGAGGATCACCTATCCATAACATCGGTATCTTTGAGCGGAGGTGCTTCCAGGCCGCAGATACGATCTCCGGTCCAATGCCCGCTGGCTCGCCGCATGAAATGGCGACGGTCATTCTATAGTGATCGTCGCCGATGCGCGAAGGTTTGCCAGAAGTGCATCTGCATAACCGCTGAGACGCGCAGAACGCAGTTCATTGCCCACCGCAACACGGTCTTCTTCGAGTGCGCTTGGTTCAGACAGGCGGGCGCAAAGCATCAAGAAGATGAGCGTGTCACCATCGTCGGTGCGAAGCGATGTCGAGATTTCATCGGGATCCAGTTTCGCGAGTTCTATCGCGATATCTTGGGGAATAGAGCGTACGGGAAGAATTTCCCTCTCCAGTGCTTCTTCGGGCATATCGCGCGCGATTCCGTAAAGATCGTCACATGTGTCGATGTCGCGGGCGATTGAACGGGCATTCTCTTCCGCTTTGCCGGAGATGGCATCGGGCAAGAAGAGTGTTGCAAACTCAATAGCTCCGCCTGCGCTCGACACCCGCTCAACCTCTCTCAGGCCGCGCAATTGAAATAGGGCGACACCATTAGGGATTGGTAGCGGATCGGATATCTCTCCTGGTTTCAGGCCGAGCATGAGGCCGCGGAGGGCAGGTGGGTAGTTATCAAGATCGACCCAATCAAGCCGACCTCCGTTTGCGCGTGAAGGCAGTGCAGACACCTGACGCGCGGCGTCTTCAAACGCTTCTTGGCTTGGGAGGTTGGCGATCTGTTGCGCCACATCCATCGCCTCTTCCATTCGTTCAGGTGGCGCAGCCAAGATTATTTCGGACAGGAGTACCTGAATTTTTGTCGCGGAGTCAGAGCGCTGTCCAAGCACACGGTCGATATCTTCGGGGGAAATCTCGATACGTCCCGCATAGGTTTGGCGAACAAAGTCGCGCCATGCAGAGTTCGCGTAGAGGAAATCGCGGAAGGTCTGGCTATCGACACCGGCAGCGGCCAGCTCACGGTAAAGGTCGTTTTCGGTGGTTTCATTGCGCGCGAGGAAATCCGCTAGCGCGCTCTCAAAACCTGCATCTGTCAGTGATAACCCCCGACGGGACAATTCCGAGAGTTTCAGGCTTTCGTCGATGAGTTGTTGCTGGGCAAGCTCCTGAAGGTCGCCCGGTGTTCCAAATGCGGCGAGGAGCTTCTCGCGTTGGTCCAGCTCGTAATAGGTTATGACATCGTCATTCACCGTGATTGCCGGAGAGAACAGCGATTGCGCCATCATAATGGTTGGCAAGCTGATGCTGAAGATGATCAGAAAGAAGCGGTGAACAGCAGTCATGTATTCGTTGTCCTAGTTCCGGCAGGAGCGCGCTTGAGCACTATTGCCTTCATTTGCCGCAAAGCCAAGTAGCCGCACGGTCAATTGGTAGTCGGTCGATGGCTGCACAGTAGTTGAAGACGTAAACCGACGCGAGGCAGAAAGCTCTACATCGACGCATTCATTTTGCCAGCCAAGTGAAGCGTTCGCTCGTGCAGGTGATTGGCTTACGACATCGTAGCGGGCACCAAGGCCCGCGCGCCAACGGTCGTTTATTTGGAACTCGCTCGCGACAGTCCATTCCCAGATCGAGGAGAGGCGATCCCTTTGCGGATCTGCTTCGAGCCAAATGTAGGAAGCGCTCAGGTCCATCCAGTCGTTGTTCCATGTCGCATGCGCTTCTGAGAGGGAGCTTTCGAAATCGTCATCGAGGATGTTTCTCAGCTCAGCGCGAAGGCCGCCTGCAAATTCCAGTTGGGCCGCGATGAGCCAGCTGGATGGCGATGAGTTTAAGCCGGTGCTTTGTGCAAATGATAATGGTTCGCTGCGGTAGATTCGCCCTGCGGTGATGCGCGCGGAGCGCCCGCTTGGTGCAACGCTCGTCCAAGTCGCGCCAATTGCAGCGCGCGCGCCGGTTTCCTTACGATCATCGCCGGGAAAACGGTCCAGCGCGAAAAGATTCGCCTGATCAAGTTCGACGCGGGTGCTGTCTTCATTGACGATCGTACCGGTGGTGGAGGTTGTGGACCATGCAAGCCCAATAATTGGTTCGAAAATCTGATGAGTACCATTCGATGTACTCCGCTGGAATGGCCAGCGGAGCGTCAGGCCCGTAGATGGCGCGATGCGCCATGCCAAACCAATGTTGGATATATCTTGTTGCGTGTAGTAGCCGTCAGCGGCGATCTGGCCCGTCGCGTTCAGGAGCACGCCGGTGCGGGTATCCCAATCTTTTTCCCACGATAGTGCTGATCCGACACGGACGACGTCGCGGCCCTGATCGCCTGTAGCCCGATCGAAGCGGAAGTGGGCATCGACACCAGATGAAAAGGTGACGACCCCCATGTCGGCAGCGTAAAATTCGCGAATATACGATAATTCGGTCAGCAAAGGGGGCAGGCTGAGGTTTGTTTCGTCGCTCCGCAGTGTTTGATAGAAGGTAACCTCACCTTGGGCGAGCCTGGACTCTGTTACCGAATTGAATGCAATCGAGCTGTCCAGTCGATCTCGATCAGAGAATCCGTACTCAAGCAGGTATGCCTTGTCGCTGACGAATTCGGCGTCGAAGCGCAGTTCGGTATCTCGAAGAATATCGAAGCGCCCTTTACCGAACAGATAGGCGCGCATGGTATCGGGTCTGATGGTGTCTGAACTTGCTGCCGCATCGATCTGAATCTCGCCCCTCAAAAAGACTTGGCGATATCGTGCTTCCATCGTCTTGGTGACGGGGGATGAATAGGGCGTTAGCAATATGTCCCGAGACGCTCCAAATTCGACGAAATAAGGCACGCGTATACCGATCCCCAGAAGGTCTGAGGTCCGAATTTCAGGGACGAGAAACCCACTGGCACGCCGGACGGTGGGATCGGGCATACGCATTCTTGGTAGCCAAAAGATGGGTACACCGCGTAGCAGCAGCCGCGCGTCCTCGAAATAGAGCCGGCTTTCGGTTTCATCATGAGTGACGCGGGCAGCCTCGATCGACCAGAGAGGCGCTTGATTTCCACACACTGCGCACGACGTCGCGGCAACGCGGTCAAATTGGGTTATTTGACCGGCTTTGGCGACAGTGTCGGAGGCGAGTTGCAGACGCCTATCCAACAACGCGCGTGCGCCTTCCAGGAGGCCAAATTCCAATCTGGCGTCTAAGGTTGCTCGGGTTGCGTTGATCACATTGCCCTCTGCATCGGCGATGAAGATCGGTCCATCGACGATCAGGCGCTCAGACCTGCGATCAAAAATGATCCTGTCGGCTGACAGGCGGGTCCCCTCAAAAAAGACTTCGACATTTCCGCTGGCAACAAGCCTAGGGCCAGGCTCCACAGATATTGTATCTGCCAGCAGTGCGGCTCTGTCTTGGGCGGCAGCTGCCGAAACATATCCGAGAAGGACGAATATACCTATCCATAATGCGCGGATCATCCGTCCTCCAATTGCAGAAGAATGGCCAAAGCGAATGCCAAACCGGCGAGGGGAGGCGCCCATGCTGAGAGGATTGAAGGTATTTGGCCGCTTTCGCCCAGCAACATGGAAAAGTTCCGAATGAAATAGAATGCAAAGCCCAGCAAAATTGCTGTCATCACCCGAAATGTCGTTCCGCCGCCACGCTGAAACCGCATGCTAAATGCCGCTCCGAGGATCACCATTGTAAGGAACATGATTGGTTGCGAAAGTTCACTGTGAAACCAGACCAAGTGACGCCGCGCCGCGAAACCCGCGAGACGTAGGTTTTCAATGAATGCCGGTAGATCCCAGATCGAAATGGAAGACGGCTCGCCGAAGCTGTCCCTGATTTCGTCCGCAGTTAGGGTTGATGGTATTTCGTAGCTTGGCAATGTCAGCGCAGTTTTTTCTGGATTTGTGCTGTCGACCAGCTGCCAAATCTTCACGCCCGACATGCGCCAGGCGCCGTCGATCAACTCGGCTTTTTCAGCCTCAATGCGTTCTGTCACACCCGATGTTGGCGATGATTGTAGGAAGGTGACCGAACCAAGCAATGTGCCATCCAAATTACTGGACTGAGCACGAATGACAGTTTGGGCTTCGCCACCTTGCCGGAGCCAAAGACCGTCTTCGGAAATTGCCAAGGTGCTGGCCTCTTCGCCGAGCGCTGTCGTCTTGCTTTCATAGGCGCGGGAAGTGGCCGCAACGATCGGGTTCAAGACTGCGACGGCAAGCAAAGAGATAAGTATTGTTGCCATCACCGGCGCAAAAAGCATGCGTGCCGTTGATTTCCCCGATGCGCGGATGATGACAAGTTCCGAATTTCGCGACAGCGACAGAAGGCACAAAATGGTGCTCAGGATCAGAACAAGCGGAAGGAGTTGGTACATAACGCCCGGCATATTCAGCCCGCTCAGTATTATGACTTCAGAGAGGCTGCTGTCACTCCCTCCGAAACGGCGCAATTGCTCGACCATGTCCAAGAGGCCGTTCACCACGAAGAAGGCCCCCCAAACACCCAGGAAAGCAAAAGTGAACCGTTTGGCCAAATAGAGCTGGAGGATCACGCTGATACACTCCTGCGAAGTTGAAACCAGTTTGGATGTGCAAGGCGCATCAATTGCACGACTATAACCGCCGCCCCGAAAAAGATTGGTAAGTAAGCGGCTGGCCAATATCCCAAGGTCTGACGGGCCAACTGCCCGCCGGTAGTTTCTGCCAGTTTGATCAGTACGACGAATATGAGCGCATGACCGATCTGTGGCCATGCTCCGAACCGGCTGAATCGGACGGTGAGGAGCGATGAAAAGCCCAGCATTGCGCCGACGAAAGCCATTAGAGCCTGTACGTTTCGATTATGGGCCTCGGCCATCAGGAAAGCAGATGTTTGGCCAGTTTCGGCAGAGAGCCCTTCTTCCGCTGAGAGCAGCTCTAAGGTCGACAGCTGTACCGCCGATCGCTGTGGCGTTGTGCTATCGGGGAGAAGCCCCTTTAGATCGTAAGCGAATTCGCGGAAACGGGTGGTGAATAGGCTGCGATTGTCGGTGTCAAAATACTGCACCAGCCCGTCTAGCATGATCAGGTTAGTTGAATCAGCGGACCCACGCACAAGGTAGGCGCTGCCAGCAGTATAGATCATGCTCTGATCTGCGGCACGATTATCAGAGAGGAATATATCAAGCAGCCTTCCGTCTGAGGTAATTTCGCGAATGTAAAATGTGATCCCCGGAGACGGCGAAACGAACCGACCTTCGGTGAGTAATCGCGCTGAAATGTTCTGGCTGACCTCGACGCTTCGCGTGGCGAGTGCGCGATTGGCGGCAGGTGAAAGCCAATGCATCAAAATGCCCATCATCAACATGACTAGGATACCAAAGAGCGCCACAGGGCGTGCGAGACGGTAAGGCGAATACCCTGTCGCCTGCACGACGACCAATTCGGATTCATTTATGAGCCGGTTGGTTACGAAAAGGCTGGCGACAAATGATGCAATTGGCAGAACAATCTGCATCACTGTCGGCAGTGATAGCGCTGTGAATTCAAAAAAGACGCTGGCGCTCTCACCATTGGCGATCAGCTGATCAAAAAGGCGAACAGCTTGATTGACCCAATAGACGAGAATGAGGATCAGCGCGGAAACCCCAAATACCGCCACATATTGCGACAATAAATATCTGTCGAATCGCGGCACCGGTTCCCCCTCATAGTCTCGTCTGGCAGACGGGGTGACAGTACCTTATGGTGCCGATGTATTGAACCTGTATCTTCGATCACGGGTCGATGGCAGGCAAGTTTTGGCGCGGTGGACAAACAAGGGGGTTCTGCATGGGGGCAGTGTTTTTCTATCACCTTACAGAGAAACCGCTCGAGGCGACCCTGCCCGCTCTTTTGGAGCGGGCGCGGGCCAACGAATGGCGCATAGAAGTCCGTTCCGGCTCTTTGGATAAGGCCAGGTTGATTGACCGGATGCTTTGGGGTGGGGCACCCGAGAATTTTTTGCCGCACGGAATTTCAGGCAGCACACAAGACGACGACCAGCCGATTTTGCTTACCGGCGCGCGTGAACAAGGTGCGGTGCCTTCCGAGGGGGAATTTGACTGCGTGATGTGCGTTGAAGGCGCGCGGCTATCGGCGTCTGAGGTCATGGCGCTGGAGCGTGCTTGTGTGATTTTCGACGGTGCGGATCCGGAGGCGCTACAAGCCGCGCGTGGTCAGTGGAAGCAACTTGTCGCTGATGGATGCAGCGCGCAGTATTGGGCGCAAGAGGGAGGCCGATGGACAATGAAAGCCGAAAGCATATCAGAGCCGTAGAAACAGCGACCCGTCCCGTATTTCGATGCTGCTGAACCTGTTGAGAAGATCCATTCCGAGCAAGGAGATATCAAGTTCTCCTGCGTTTACGACGGCCCTCACGTTCTCCTGAAAGAACGGACCGATTTCGAATGCGTCAAGCCGGATAGGTGCGGTTCCGACGGTCCCATTCGCGGTAAGTGCCGTGCTGGAAAAGACCAATTCCGCAGTTTCAATTCCTGCGTTCAGCGCATCTTTCCTGGAAAGAACGATCTGACTTGCGCCGGTGTCGACGATGAACTCAATTGGGGTTCCGTTGACTTCAGCGATCAGATGAAAATGACCGTCGCTCTGTCGTGGAACGATAATCTCGCCTTTTGGACTGACTTCATAGGTCAGAAAGACGTCACGCCTTATGTCATTCCAAAGACCAACCGCGCCGATCACGCCTACGAAAATCAGACCCCAGATCGTTGCTTGTTGGAGCATTTTGGAGCGCTGTGACCGACTTTGGAGGAAAAGCGACCCAGCGATAGCGATAAAGAGGAGGCCAAGGTAGGCGAGGCGCGCGAATTGGTCTGTTGTCATTGAATCGACGCAGGGTTAGTTCACGAAGCCGAATGAGGCCAAACCGTCCAGAATGAACTGTACGGAAAGCGCCGCAAGCAACATGCCCAGAAGGCGGGTTGCGACAGTGATGCCCGTCTTGCCAAGCAGCTTTTCAAGATAGCCGGCGGCCATAAAGAAGGCGAATACAAGCCCGATCACCGCCAGCATCACGCCGAGTACAGATGCCAATCCAAGGGGTGATGATGTCTGTCCCGTCAGCAGGATGATTGAGGCAATCGCACCCGGCCCCGCGATGAGCGGTATCGCCAGTGGGAAGATCGAGGGATCATCGCTGGCTTCTTCCTCACTTTCTTCGGTTTGAGATTTGCGACGCTTTTGGCGCCGCTCGAAGAGCATGTCGAGCGCAGTCAGAAACAGGAGTACGCCACCTGCAATGCAGAAGGCAGGCATGGAGATACCGATGAAGCCGAGCAATTCCTCACCGAGCATTGCAAAGCCCAAAAGGATCAGAGCCGCCGTGAAGCAAGCATGAATGGCGATGCGACGGCGGGCAGCCGGCGTGGCGCCTTGGGTCAGTGCAAGGAACACGGGCATTAGCCCGATCGGATCAATGACAACGAGAAGTGTCGTGAAAGCGGTGATGATCATTGCGGTTTCCATCCCGCTTTGTCTCCTGTTCGGGTCGGATTATCTAGAACTTCCTCAGAGTTGTTGCTCCGCGTATTCTAGCTTTTCGAGTGCTTTTATCCAAAGTGCTTCTGCGCGCTCCAGCCCTTCCACCACTTCTGCGTATTTCCGATTCCAGGTTTCTAGTTCACCGGATCGGCTCTCTTCATACAGCTCGGGCATCGCGAGTTTCTTAGAGAGTTTTTCACTCATCTCGGTGATTTTGTTAACCCGCTCCTCGCATTTGCGGACCTCTGATCGTAGGGAAAGGATAGCGTCGCGCGAGGGTTTCTCGGTCTTGGGCTTGGGTGCCTGCTTTTTTTGTTCCCGCTTGTCCTGCGAGAGGAGCATCCGGCGATAGGTGTCGAGATCGTCGTCGTATGGCGTGACCCGCCCGTCTTTCACCAGCCAGAGGCGGTCAGCGACGTGTGCAAGGAGGTGCAAGTCGTGGCTCACAAGAATAACCGCGCCACGGTACGCATTAAGCGCTTCGACGAGCGCCTCTCTGCTTTCGATGTCAAGGTGGTTGGTCGGTTCGTCAAGGATAAGCAGGTGCGGCGCATCGAGTGTTGCAAGCAAGAGAGACAGGCGCGCTTTTTGGCCACCTGACAAACGCCCTACCTCTGTCTCGGCTTGAGCTGCGAGCAATCCAAAACCCGCCAATCGCGCGCGAAGCTTCGACTGGGCTTCTGCTGGCCGCTCCCGCTGGAGGTGTTGGAGTGGCGTTTCCTCAACTCTCAGTTCGTCAACCTGATGCTGCGCAAAAAAGCCGATACGCAGCTTCGAGGAACGGGTGATCGTCCCCGTGAGCGATGGGAGCCGGTTCGAAAGCAGCTTGGCGAGCGTTGATTTACCTTCCCCGTTCCGCCCCAACAGAGCAATGCGGTCGTCCTGGTCGATGCGGAGATCGAGCCTGTCGAGAACTATATGGGAGCCGTATCCCGCTCGGGCGTCTTCGGTCGCGAGGATCGGAGGCGAGAGTTCTTCGGGTGATGGAAAGCTGAAGACTGTCCTTGCCGCATCTTCTGGCATGCGGATCGTCTCCATCTTTTCGAGCATCTTTACACGGCTTTGTGCCTGTTTTGCCTTGGTGGCTTTGGCCCTGAAGCGATCAACAAAGGATTGAAGGTGCGCGCGTTGTGCTTCCTGCTTCTTGGCGGCTTGGGCAATGAGTGCGCGTGTTTCGGCGCGTTGACGGGCGAATTGGTCATAAACGCCCGTGTAGAACGTGAGTTTGAGATCTTCGAGATGCAGAATCCCGCCAACCGAGCGGTTGAGCAGTGCTCTGTCGTGGCTCACAATCAGGACCGTGTGTGGGTACTTTACCAGATAGCTTTCAAGCCACAATGCGCCTTCGAGGTCGAGATAGTTGGTTGGTTCGTCCAAAAGGAGCAAATCGGGTTCGGAAAAGAGGACCGCTGCAAGCGCGACCCGCATCCGCCAACCGCCGGAAAAGGCGGAGCAGGGCATATGTTGCTCGTCATGAGTGAAGCCCAGTCCACGTAAAATCGCGCTTGCCCGTGCCTCGGCAGACCATGCATCAATGTCTGCTAAACGGGTCTGGATCTCGGCAATGCGATTGGGGTCTTCTGTTTGTTCGGTGAGCAGCGCCGCGCGCTCGGTATCGGCAGCAAGAACGGTGTTGAGCAGAGATACCTCGTTCCCCGGCACTTCCTGACTCACGCCGCCGATCTTCCAGCCTTTTGGAATTTCGATTGAGCCGTTATCGAGGGTTAACTCACCACGGATCAGGCGAAAAAGCGTTGTTTTGCCGGTTCCGTTGCGCCCTACCAAGCCGACCTTGTGGCCGGTGGGAATGGTCGCGGAGGCGTCTTCCAGCAATGGGCGCCCGTCAATCGAGTAGGATATTCCAGAAATTCTAAGCATTGGATGTGCTTGCACCAAGCCAGCAGTCGCGTCAATCGCACCTTTTCAAAGAGTGGGGCGCGTGCTAGGGCAGCGCCAAATTTCACCGGGCTCTGGCCCAAAGCACTAGAGGAACGACATGGCGATTGAACGCACACTCTCCATCATCAAGCCGGACGCAACGAAGCGTAACCTGACTGGCAAGATCAACGCAAAATTCGAAGACGCTGGCTTGCGCATCGTGGCACAGAAGCGCATCCAACTGACGCCGGCACAGGCTGGCCAGTTCTACGCCGTTCATGCTGAGCGCCCGTTCTACGGCGAGCTGTGCGAGTTCATGGCGTCGGCTCCAGTTGTTGTGCAGGTGCTTGAAGGTGAAGGCGCTATCGCGAAGAATCGCGAAGTTATGGGCGCAACCAATCCGGCTGATGCAGCTCCCGGCACCGTCCGCGCTGAATTTGCCGAGTCGGTTGGCGAAAACTCCGTACACGGCTCCGACGCACCGGAAACCGCGAAAGAAGAGATCGCGTTCTTCTTCTCCGGTCTCGAACTGGTTGGCTAATTCTCTTTGAATTCCGCTTTATGACTACGGCCCGCAGCTTAATTGTTGCGGGCCGTATTCATTTTTGCAGGTCGATGACACCGATCCGGTTGAGCATTTCTTCGAGTTTATTGTCCGCAGCGGGTTTGCGCGCACTGACGATTTGATCGAACCTGAGGCGTAAGGTTTTCTTCTCGGCAGGGTCGAGATCATTCCAAGCGCGCCCCTGAAGATCCATCACAAGCGCGTAGTACCCGATGAAATGCGGGCGCGTTCCGCTTTCAATGAGCGCCGCATAGGCGGCATCGGCGCCGAGCGCGATTATTTCTTCCGCAGTATGAATGCCTGCGCGTTCGAATGGGCTCGCCATTGCGGGACCGAGGTTGCGGAGTGAGATGATTGGCGAATTCTTGTTCATGTTCCAACCTAACCTCGGCAGTTGTCTTGGTCTATCGGGTGTGGCAGGTCGAACAAAGTTTTAGAGATTGGGGCTGCCATGAAACCTGCTGCTCGTATCGCCGCTGCCGCGGAAATCCTCGATTACATTTTTTCAGGCGAGCCTGCGGAAAAAGTGCTGACGGGGTGGGCGCGACGTTCTCGTTTTGCCGGTTCCAAAGATCGCGCGGCAATCAGGGATATCGTGTTTGATGCTCTTCGTAAGAGAAACAGTTATGCCGCGCGCGGTGGCGCACTGACCGGTCGTGCGGTGATGTTGGGGCGGGCAGTTCTGCAAGGTGAGCCTGTCGAAGAGATTTTTTCAGGGGAGCGCTTTGCGCTTTCGGAGCTTTCCGAGGCGGAAAGGGAAGTTGTCTCGCAAGACGCGGCGGAGAAGGTGATCAATCTGCCTGATTGGGTAGCCACGCAAATCGCTGATGAGAATGGCGAGGAGGCCGCGCAGGAAATCGGCGTTGCCCTTGAGGAACGCGCGCAAGTGTTCGTGAGGGCGAACCTTTTGAAGGCAACGCCTGAGAATGCCATTGAGAGGCTCGGCGCTGAGGGGATCATTGGTGTGCCTCACCCGCATGTGCGAACGGCCATCAAAATTACTGAGGGTGCACGCCTGCTTGCATCGTCAACGGCTTATCAGGAAGGCTATGTTGAAGTTCAAGATGCTTCCTCGCAGGCGGCCGTGGCGCTATTGCCGTTAGAGCAGGGTTACAAAGTGCTCGATTATTGCGCCGGCGGCGGGGGAAAGGCGCTCGCGATTGCCGCGACGACGAAATCCAAGGTCGATGCATATGACATTTCGTTCGGGAGGATGAAGGATATCCCCTCGAGAGCGGCACGGGCAGGGGCCGAGATCACATGTCATCAGCAGCCACCAGAGCAACTGTATGATTTGGTTTTCTGTGATGCGCCCTGTTCAGGTAGCGGAACGTGGCGACGGACGCCGGATATGAAATGGCGTTTCAGTGAAGCTCAGATGGTGGCATTGCAGGCTCAGCAAACAGAGGTGCTGCGCAAAGCCGCGCCACTTGTAAGGGCTGGCGGCTTTCTTGCTTATGCAACGTGTTCGATCCTGCGGGCTGAAAATTTCGCGCAGGTCGAAGCGTTTGTTGACGAGTCAGGTGAGTTTTCTTTGGTGGATGACCATAGCTGGCCGGTCAGTGAGGAAGGCGATGGCTTTTATCTTGCAATCCTTCAAAAGCAAAATACACTTTAAGATTGTATTTTGCTGTATCGCGCACTTTTTTACTTTTGATTAATCTTAATCGTTTTTGCTTGCGCGGTAATTTGCGGGGTTATCGTGCTGCGTGGTTCACTAGCTGCACCTTCAATTCGGAAAACGATCCGCCTCGGTGTGAGCGTCGGTCTGATTGCGATTGCCGTGATTTTCGCTCTCCATCAGGATTGGATATCTCTCAATATCAATAGTTTGATTTCCGTTGGGCTGGCTGTTTTGGTTGCCGTCTCATTGCTCTTGTATGGCGTTTCGAGGTGGATGGCCGAGAGATTCCTTATTGCAACTGCGCGCACTTTAGTTGCTGAAGAAACCGGTTTCGCGCTGATTGCGGACGGCGTTGGCAAACTCATTGTCGCGAGTGCGGTAGCCGAAGACGCGACTGGCGACACTGACAACGCAATGACAATACTAACGCATAAGTTGAAATTCGCGGCAGCGGAACCGGCGGAACTGCTCTTTCGACTTCAAGCGGTCGCTCATGCCGTCGGTCGTGCGAGCGAAATCATATATACCAAGAATGGCACTTCGCGTGTTTCGGTACTCGAACTTCGTACCGATTGTTATCTATGGGGCCTCGACTTGCCCAAACGCGCGCCAGACGAGTTCGAGCACCGTGATGCAATCGCGCACCTGATTGCTGGTCCGAGCGGCACCGTCACATATCTCAACAACGCGGCAAAAGAGCTGTTCGGGCGGCGACCCTCGACCTTGAACAGCATTTTTGAGAACGACCTGCCGGTTTCTGGGGGGATCGCCAAGTTGAATCAGGCACGCTGGAAAGACTGCATGGTCCTTCATCGCCAGCTGCGCGGTGGGCGCGTTGAGGTTTTTTTGTTTTTCGTCCGACTTTGAGGCAGAGATTGCCCATGCGCCTTGGTCTGAGGTTGAAGAGTTGCCTGTTCCTCTTCTGAAATTGAGCGCAGGGGGGGATGTACTCGCCGCAAATCGTGAAGCGAGATTGCTGCTGAAGAATGACTTCAAGTCAAAAAGGCGATTGAGCGATCACGTCGAAGGCTTGGGCCGTCCCGTCAAGGATTGGGTCCATGAACTTTCGTGCAGAAATCTTGGGGCGACGGAGAGTGAGTTCCTCAGAGGCGTCGGTGAGGCGGAGGACATGTTTCTTGAGGTGCGGCTGGTGCGCACCGGCGATGAAAATAATAGCGAGGTTCTAGCTGTTCTTGCCGACAGGACCGATTTCAAGGCTCTAGAGGCTCAGTTCATTCAAAGCCAGAAAATGCAGGCAGTCGGCCAGCTTTCTGGTGGGGTTGCGCATGATTTCAACAACTTGCTGACTGCGATTTCAGGGCATTGTGATCTCTTGCTGTTGCGGCATTCGAGCGATCACTATGACTATCGGGATTTGATGCAAATCCATATCAACGCCAATCGCGCTGCGGCACTGGTGTCCCAGATTTTGGCATTTTCGCGGAAGCAAAACCTTCGATTGGAGGTGATCCGTTTTGAAGAAGTGCTTCCTGATCTCATGCATCTCTTAAGCAGGTTGGTGGGTGAGAAAATTCGACTTAAGGCTGAACATCACGGGGCAAAGGTGCAAATCCGCGTTGATCGCCGGCAGTTGGAGCAGGTGATCATGAACCTCGTCGTCAGTGCGCGTGATGCAATGCCCGCGGGCGGGGAAATTTTGGTCAGCAGCAGCGCGTGTACCTTGGTTGAGCCGATGATACGGCAGCGTGCCACGGTTCCCGCCGGAGATTACCTACTGGTGCAGGTTATCGACGAGGGAACAGGCATCCCAAAGGACAAGCTTTCCAAGATATTTGAGCCCTTCTATGCGACAAAGGGCGCGGGGCAGGGAACGGGGCTTGGCCTCTCGACGGTCTACGGGATCGTTAAACAATCAGGCGGCTACATTTTTGCCGAAAGCGATGCGGGGATTGGCGCGATATTCTCGTTATATTTCCCCGTTCACCATCCTGACCCAACAATCGAGGCTCTTGATAAATTTGCCCTCAATGCCGATGCGGAGCTTGAAAGTGACGCACCAGAAAAGGCCGAGGACAACATATTCAGAGAATATTCCGAGCCGGAGGAGGGTACAGGGACCATCTTACTTGTCGAAGATGAAGCACCAGTACGAAACTTTGCCTCTCGCGTACTTGAAGGCCGTGGGTACACCGTCGTCGAAGCTGACAATGGGGACAATGCGCTGAAAATGCTTGAGGACGAACAGCTTCATGTTGATGTCTTTATATCTGACGTGGTCATGCCGGGGAGCAACGGACCGACTTGGGTGCGAAAGGCACTGGCCGAACGCCCGGATACCCGTGTGATATTTGTCTCTGGCTATGCGCATGATCCTGTC
>Ga0181577_10000770_pt1 | contig 25910 bp, 13 predicted proteins | sample 101ome_21_FD_132468 | JGI IMG/M metagenome (GOLD analysis project Ga0181577, IMG submission 132468) | Coastal salt marsh microbial communities from the Groves Creek Marsh, Skidaway Island, Georgia - 101413BT metaG (megahit assembly) | ecosystem: Environmental > Aquatic > Marine > Intertidal...
AGTTCGAGCAAGGGGTTGTTGACGTCTGAAATCGTCACATCGCCGGCCACCACCTCCCAGTACAAGAAGGACAAGCCGTAGTTCTCCTCCGCCTCCAAGGTGATGGGCACTTCCATGAAGTACCACCCTGAGTAGGGCGTCATGTCCGGCGTGATGTCGAGGCTGTTGATGTGGATGTCACCTTGGCCAACGATGTCCAAGGTCAAGGTTACAGGGGTCACGTCGTAACAGTCCTCCATACCCCCTAAGAGCTCGTCCTGGCAACGGGAATCGATGAAATCCCGCATTTGTTGGAGCTCTGTTTGCCATCCTGCCACGTTTCCGCCCCAACGTTGGCATTGGCGAGGCATCTCAGGCTCGAGCACCAGCACCATGCTGTCCAGGACGGCATTCATGGTTTCGCAGGTGAACCACGTGTTTCCGAGGTCGGCCCAGCGGTTGATGTACGTGTTCCAAAACGTCTCGTTGCCCAGCAGCGCATTCAGCACGGGAATGTGTCCCTGTCCACCCACGTTGCCCATCCCTTCAGGATTGCATGGGTCTGCCGTCGGCCCCGTGTCCGGAATGCCCGTGTAGTTGATGTAATGCCCAAAACTCGCGTCGTTGTCCCAAAGCGCATACCGCCACCGCTTGGCGTCGCCGTCAGGATGACGTCCACGCCACCACGCCGTGTTCCAATTCAGCCAGTCCATGGTCACCACGTAACTGTTCAACACGAAGTAATCGATGAGCGACATGGGGTTCAATTGAGACACCGCGTACTCGTAGTTCGCGGGAACGGTCATGTCCTGCGTCGTGCAGAAGGTGACCAAGTCGTACCAATCGTCCCCTGTTCCGTACTCTTCCCACGTTCCGCCCCACGTCTTCAAGAAGTCGACAAAATGGCGTGGCTGGTCGTAATACTCCTCAGTAAAGTCGAGGTCGTCCACCTTCTCACGGTACTCGTACACGCCCCAGTACTGGCCGTTCAAGTACACGATGCAGCTTTCGTTGGTCCGTTCGTCCAAGTGGAGGTCCGCCAAATGGCTCAACGTGTGGATGTAGGCGTCTCGGATGTGAGCGCCTGGCTCAAACGGGTAATTGTCGTTGGCCGCCGCCTTGAAGATCAAACGCTGGTACTGGTCGCGATCTTTGACGTGGAACAACTCGGCTTCGAGCGCGTAGTCATAGCCCATTTGGTCGCGGGTGATGTAGTCAAACCCGCGCTGACCGTAAGCGTTGCTGTCGTTGCCGTGCTCGTTGCTGTCGCCTGTGGCTTCCACCCAAAACGTGCCGTCTGCATGAAAGAACTCGATGTGCGCCAATTCCCCTGCTCCCCAGCCCCATTGTCCATCTTCCTGACCATTTCCGCTCACAGATACGACGGGAATCGTGTGGCTGTCCGCTCCGATGAAGAAGGTGTTGGTCTGGATGAAGCTCGGAGCAAGCACCCCGGCGGGATCCAAAGCCACCGCCCTTACCACAGTGGTCGTGCCGACATTGATCGGTCCCGTGTAAAGGGGGCTAGCCGCGGTCGGGGTGTAACCGTCCAGGGTGTAACGCACTTCGTACCCAGCCGGCACGGACAACTCCACGGAGACCGCCGCGTCGTAATGTCCCGCTTCGGCATTGAATGTTGGGGACGGCGCGTAGCCATCCACCATGTCCGCGCCGTTGGCGGCTTGCGGGGTTGGAGCGAGGCAGACACTCCAAGTCGCCGCGCCATCTGAGGTTCGGCACCAACTGTGGTCGGCTTGGGTGGTGTGCACGTCCGCGCCGAAGGTGTAACTCTCGAGCACGTTCAATCCCGGGTCGCAGAAGACGAGGGATTCGTTTTGGCATTGGTTGATCTTGAAATTCGTGTTCAAGAATCCGCCCACATAGAGGTTGGTGGGAAGCTCGCCTTCGCCCGAGCACAAGACCAAAAGATGCCCACCCGCCGGAACCACCGTCCCCGCAGGAATCTCAAACTTGTCCAAGTTGGTCGGCACGTCCGACAAGAAGTACCCTCCCAAGTCGACGTCCGCACCTGTGGGGTTGTAGAATTCGACAAAATCTTCGTTGTCCCCTCCCACTCCCAAGGTGTAGTTGCTGCAGGAGAATTCGTTGATCACAACTTGGGCGTGAAGCTCCAGCCCCAAAGCCAAGGCTAGGATTGCCCAAGTCCAACGCAACATCATGTAGTTTCGAAAACGCATTCAGCGAAGGGATTAACGGACCTCGAATCGAATGACCGCCGAAGCCTGTTCGTTGTTCAATCGAAGCACGTAGCTCCCGGCGCCGAGAGCCTCGCGTGACAACGTCGTGGAACGCCCTGAAACTTGACGGCTCAACACCACCCGTCCCTGAATGTCCATGACTTCCATGTCCCAGGTTCCCAATGGGAAGGTCACGGTGCTGAAATCGCCCATTGGGTTGGGCATGACTTGGATGGCCTGCACGGCCTCCATGGTGACGATGTCTGAAACGCAGCCGTCTGCGATGGTGTGCAGCGTGTTTTCGAAATCGTCGTTGACCACGTCAATGACTTCCGCCACACAAACTTCCGACGTCGCCTCCGACCAGTACACACGGAGGAAAGGAACGTATTCGAGGTTCTTGTGGAAAGAAGCTCCGTCGTAGCTCAACCCAATCACCTTGGTGCCCCCCGGCACAAACGATGGTGAAATGGGGTACCCAATGGGGTCGGCCAACGAAATGGCGTCGCTGATGCTCACCCCTGAGAAATCCAGCTCGTATCCCACAATGCGATTGTTTGGGTTCAACACGTGGACGTCGAAATAATTCATCCCCCAGTTCACGTCCGCCACCATGAAATGAACCGTGTCATAAATGTTGACGATTTCCTGCACGGGAAAGCTGCACTTGTCGTGGAATCCCGAACTGTCGGGGTGCTCATGCGCAACGTTGTACCACTGGCACTGGGACATCAAGGCCGCATCACTGACCGTAATGTTGCCGTCTTGATCGATGTCGGTGCAAGCAGCTGGGGCCAAATCATTGCCCAAAATGCCCTCCACGTACGCCACTGCATCCGCGTATTCCTGGGCATCGTTGTTGTCCAAGTCCCCCACGAGTGCGGTGCCTCCACATTCGCCATTGCAGTCCAATTCAGCGGTCCCAAACAGAACCCCGTTGCAATCGTAGAAAGGATCGCAGTCGCCGACCGTCTCCACGGCGAGAGATCCCGAGCTGCGGTCGAGGTTGATGCACACCGCTGCGTGGTTGTTTTCGTAGGAATTCTCAGATCGACCGAGAGCATCGGGGATGAAGTCGTAATTCGCTCTCACAATGAGGTAATACGTTCCATCTTCGACGTCCGTCACGTCAATCCACTGGCAGCTCAAGCCCGCACCGTAGATGTCACCACACCCTGCCGAGATGCCCATGTTGCCGCAACCGTATTGGCCCGTTCCTCCCCCACTGCATTCGAGGTCCATCACACAAAAACCGTTCTTAAAACCAATGGGGATGATTCCTCCGTCAAGCGTGAACAGATCGTACTTCGCGTAACCCTTGTGGTGCCAGTGATTGTGGCAATCGCCCCATTCAAATTGGTTGTTCCCACTTTGTCCAGGAACGCCGATGTAGTAATCGAGGTCGCCTATGTTCTTGATGTGCGTGGTAAACCGAACCAATTCCCGAGCGCCGTAACCGTTCAAGCAGCCCTCTTCGATGTAGCAATCGGTTTCGTTGACCTGCATCACTTCGGTCGACAAGCTGTTGATGATGGCCTCTTCCACCACGACCAAATCGGGTCCCGTGCAATCTGGGTCGCCGGGGTAAACGCACGAACCGTTGTCCACCTCCGCCATGGGGTTGTAGTTGCATGCTTCCGAATCCGTGCACCCCGTCGGAGGCCCTGCAAACCCAAACTCCCAAGCCCACGTTTCCGTGCATTGACCATCAAAGGAAGCCCAACGGATCCAGTAGGTCACGCCGCCTTCGAGCAACACCGTCAACTGGGCCTCTTCACCGCAGCCTCCTTGGTTGTCGTCGTAGTAGATGGTCCCTTCGTTGGTGTCGTCGAAGTTGCCCATTTGGCAGTAGTCGTAGATGTACAGCCGTGTGTCGCATTCGTTGCCGCAAGAGCTCAACGTGTACATGCCATTGGCCTCAGGAGTGAAGGTGTACCAAAAAGAATCGGACGGGCTGTCCACCATGCCGTAATCCCCAGAGGTCAACGGAATCGCGTCGTTGCAGGTTTCTCCTGGAGCACATGCGAAGATGGCCCCTCCTGAGTTGCCGAAGTCTCCGCCGTTGGCCATGAGCTGACCGTCCAGGGTCACGTTGTAGTAACCGTCACCGTATCCGCAGCAAATGCCGTCGCCGTAGGAGTCAAAAATCTCGAATTGAATGCACGGTTCTTCTGCCGAGGCAAAGCACAACGTGTCAAGAAACAAGGCCCCTGACTCGGAGTAAGAACCTCCCGACATCACCACTTCCCCATCCAAGATGACTTCCCAAGAAGTCTCACCGGGATAGCCGTCCGTCAACAGTTCCACAACCAGGGTGCTTTCGCCGTCGGCGCATTGGCTCCAAGCCGATTTTCCAGAGATTCCAAACACCAAAAACGCCAGCGCAACGTGTGCAGCGCGCAACAGGCGGGTTGATTCAACACGGTTCATGTTCAGGCAGGGTTTCAGTTTCAAAAAAAACGCGCGCGTGCACCGCGCGCGAGCACGGCAAGTTACGACAACTGCAAGGGAGACTTTCCCCCGTCAGGATAGGTTGCACCAACCGGCGGAATTGAGGCTTACTTTTGCGGCATGGCACACGATACACACGACCACCACGAACCCGAGCAGAACGAAATCGGAGGCCCCGTTGTCTTTGCCCTCTTCCTCTTCGCCATCGTTGTGGTGGCGATTGGAATGATGGCCTCGTAAGGCTTATTCCTCGACTTCCGCGTCGGTTTTCGACACCAACGTCATCTCCTCAACGAGGTGACCTGCCCCGGCGTACACATCCATGACCCAGAGGACGTAGCGGATGTCCACCATGATGTTTCGGCAGCGCGAACCGTCGAACAAGATGTCGCTCATGGTGCTTTCCCAACTCCGGTCGAAGTTGATCCCCACCAAGTGGCCGTTGGCGTCCAACGCTGGCGAACCTGAATTTCCTCCTGTGGTGTGGTTGCTGCCCGTGAAGCAAACCACGAGCTCCCCGTCGTCGTTTGCGTAATCCCCGTAATTGCGCGCTTCAAGGAGTTCCACCAAGCGTTCCGGCATGTCAAAATCGGGGTCGCCTGGCACGTATTTCTGGAGGATGCCGCGTGCTGTGCTGAGCGGGTTGTACTGCATGCCGTCGTACGGCGCACTGCCCTCCACCTTCCCGTACGTGAGACGCAACGTGCTGTTCGCGTCGACCGGGAACACCTTCTTAGGAAAGGCCTTGCGAAGCTCCCTGGTGTACGCCCCTGACGCCGATTCAATTTCTTCGCGCAAACGTCCATACTCAGGCGCAACCTGTTCAAAGTAGCTCGAACGAAGCTTCTCGATCCAAACGTAGGCCGGATCCTTGGCCAACTTCCCCCACGCTTTGGCGCTCCCTGAAGCCATCAACTTGTCCATCTCATCGGCGTCGTCAAACACGCTTTTGCTGAACACCTTGGCCGCCCATGCTGGCCCTCCACCGGCCTTCTCCACCTCGGCTTGCAGGCCCACGGGTGCAAGGCCTTCAGGAATCCATTGCAGGTACTCGTCCACCAAGCGACCCAGAAGCGCTTCGTCCACTTGGGCATGGAAATCCTTCCGGAATCCCGGCTCGTTGTCGCGCAGTTTGGCGCGCAATTGGTCGCGCTTTTCGCCTTCAACCGTGCCTTCAACCAGACCTGCGAAACTGTGCGCGTAGTTGAGGATGTCGGGGCCATAATACGCCAGTTCAATGAACAGCGAACGCGCCTCGAGGTACGGGAAATACTGGGCATTCAGCGCGGCGATGTCTTCCACCACGGTGCTGCCCGTCGCGTCCTTGAGGCGACGTTCCATGTCGCGTTTTTTGTCGAGGGCGTGAAGTTCAGTGAGGCCGCGGTTTTGGCCCATCCACTTCTTCCAGGCATTGGCCACGCTGCTTTGCTTGGCCGCATAGGCGATGCGCAACTCGTCGCTCGAGGCCCTAGCCGCGTTGATGACCGCCAATCCTTCGTCACGCATCGAGATGCGCATGGGGTTGAGGCGGTTGATGACGTGGTCCACCGCGTCGGACGTGAGGTACTGCTCTGTGCGGCCGGGGAAACCAAAGACCATGGTGAAGTCGCCATCCTTGACGCCATCCACGTTCACGGGGAAGTGGTGCGTGGGCGCGTAAGGCTTGTTGTCGGCGCTGTAGTCCGCAGGGTTGTTGTCGGCGCCGGCGTAAATGCGGAACACGCTAAAGTCTCCGGTGTGACGTGGCCAAACCCAGTTGTCCGTGTCGCCCCCAAACTTCCCGACCGCGGAAGGAGGCGCCCCCACGAGGCGCACGTCGCGGAACACCCGGCTCGTGATGAAGTAGTGGCTGTTGCCAAAGTCGAACGCCACAACGCGACCCTCCAGCCCCTTGCCTTCCGTGGCCTGCTTGACGATTGCGTCCATCTCTTCTTTCATGCGCTTGTCCCGTGCCTCTCCGGAAAGCCCCACGCAGGCGCGCGACAACTTCAACGTCACGTCTTCAATGCGGTCGATGAACGTGCAGGTCAAGCCGGGATTCGCCAATTCCTCGGCGCGCGTCATGGCCCAAAACCCGTCGGTCAGCAAGTCGTTGTCCACGGTGCTGTGCTGTTGGATTTGGCCGTAGCCGCAGTGGTGGTTGGTCAAGAGCAAGCCCTCGGAACTCACCATCTCCGCCGTGCATCCGCCGTTGAAGTGCACCACCGCATCCTTTAAACTGCTGTGGTTGATGCTGTAAATGTCCTCCGCCGTCAGCTTCAGCCCCATCGCTTGCATGTCCCCTTCCACCACTTTCAGCAGCGTGGGAATCCACATGCCTTCCTTCGCCTGAAGCGCGTTGAGCAGCCCAAACGTCAAAACCAGCGCCACCGCGCCCTGTGCAGTCCATGTCTTCATGTCGCCAAGATACCCCACCTGTGCCCGACTCGCGTACTTTCGCGTCATGGCCAGTTCCTCCTCCGACAGCCAGCTCCAACCGCGCCCCGCGGACCTGCTGGTCGACCTCCGAAGCGACACCGTCACCGTACCTACCGCCGCGATGCGCGACGCCATGAATGCCGCGCCTGTGGGCGACGACGTGTTTGGCGAAGACGAGAGCATCAACGCGCTTCAGGAACGGTGCGCGGCACTGACGGGACACGAAGCCGCGCTGTTTTGCCCTTCCGGAACGATGACCAACCAAATCGCGATCCAGGTCCACACGCGCCCCGGCGACGAGGTCATCTGCCACCGCCTTTCTCACATCTACAACTACGAAGGCGGCGGCATCGCTCGAAACTCAGGCGCGTCCGTGCGCCTGCTTCACGGCGACCGCGGCCGGTACCGCCTTGAAGACATGGCCGCGAACGTCAACCCGGCCGACAGCCACTACGCCCGCACGTCCCTCGTCGCAGTTGAAGACACGTGCAACAAAGGCGGCGGTGCGGTTTGGGACGTCCAAGAGCTCGAGCGCCTGTCGGCCGAGTGCCGCAAGCGCGGATTGGGCTTTCACCTCGACGGCGCCCGGGTCTGGAACGCGTGGGTCCAGCGCGGCGAATGGGGCCGCCCCGAGCGACTTCGCGCCTACGGCCAACTCTTTGACAGCATGTCGTTGTGCCTCAGCAAGGGCCTCGGGTGCCCCGTCGGCTCCGTGTTGGTCGGCTCCAAGGAATTCATTGCGGAAGCGCACCGATCGCGCAAAGTGCTTGGCGGGGGAATGCGCCAGGCTGGCGTGTTGGCTGCGGCCGGACTTCACGCGCTCGACCACCACGTGGCGCGGCTTGAACAAGACCACCGGCACGCCCGCCTTCTCGGAGAAGTGCTCGAGGCCCACCCGGACATCGCAAGCGTGGACCCCGTCGAAACCAACATCGTCATCTTCACGTTGCCGAGCGACAACTCAGCCGAGGTCGTTCAAGCGTTTGCGCGCAGGGGCATCGCGTGTTTCGCATTTGGGCCGGACAAGGTGCGGTTGGTGACGCACCTCGACATGACCTCCGAGGCCATCCACGAGGCATGCACCCGCATTCAGCGCTGGCGCACTTAACGGCGAACGACCCGAACCCCGCGAGGCATCTCGTCGCAGGTCACCATGTACATGCCCGCAGGCACGTCCAACGTTGCCTTCACTTGACCACCCTGCCGTGTCCAAGCGCAAGGAACATCCTGGCCTGACATGTCGCGCACGTGAAGCCCTTGCAGCGACATGGACTCTGGCCATTCCAAGGTCAGTTGGTCTTCGAAAGGGTTGGGGAACACGTGGAGGGCGGATGCACCGTCTTTGGCCAACACGTCTTCTAGGCCACTCACGCATTCGTCCAACGTCAGGATGATTGCGTCGGTGTCGGAGCATCCCGCCGCGTCAGACACTTCCACCCCAACCACCAACGTGCCCGGATTGTCCGTTTGAACCACCACCAAGGGACCTGCCTGCCCTGTCGTCCAGGTGTACGACAAGTTGTTCCCCAACGGCGCCAACAACGTGAAGGCGTCGCCTGCGCACCCAAACAGATCGGGCCCCAAATCCACCTCCGGCACACCCACGGCGTCCACCCACACCCATTCGGATGTGGAACAACCGTTTTCGTCCACCACATCAACCTGACACAGGCCACTCGGCAACCCAAAGACCTCGGCCCCAACCGCCTCGAAGGAGCCGATGGACCACGTCGCATCCACCTCACCTTGCCCTCCAACGACAACCACCGCTCCGGACATGGCCGCAGAGTCGCAATCTGCGGTCAACGTAACCTGAGCCTCAATCGGGGCGGGCTCTCCCACTTCAAACTGCTCCGCATAAGACTGGCCGCAAAACGAGGCTGACACGTTGTACACCCCTGGAAGGAGTGGCCCCAACACAGCCTCTGATGAGGTGAATCCAAAGGGACCTATCCACTGCCAATCCACCGAATTGGGTCCCACGTTGGTGTTCGTGTAAATGGCTCCGTTGGGATTGAAGTCCGTCGCCAAGCTGCAGCTCAAATCCTGCACACTCGCGGACACCGACCATTCTTCGGGCGAGGCCGAGGTGATGCTCACCTCCACGTCCCCTACTTCGCCATACCACCCATCGATTTGGAGGTAGAACGTCTCCCCCCCTTCCAAACAGGGAGTCAAAAAGCCACTCCGGTACGCTCCAAACGCACAACCAATGTCGTCGTTGGCATTGACCAGCGTGTACGTGCTGAAATCCGCGCAATCCTCCACGTCCCACATGGCCAGTTGCGTGTCAAACGAAGTCCCCTCATTGCACGTGGTGATGGAATACACACCACCTTCTTCTGGCACTTCCCAAATCAACCACATGGTCCGATTCAATCCGGATTCACACCATCCGCCGTACGTGCCACACCCCAATGCTGGAGGGGCTGGCTCACCGGGAGAAACTGTGGCCTCCACTGTTGAACCCACCCAAGAGGAGCCGTCCGCGACAATGTTGTCGGCCAGGCAAGGCATGTCCCCGGCCATCAGGGCGGTTTGGAAAGCCCATTCGTTCCCACTGCCCGACCCCCCAAATGCGTAGACCTCCATTCCTGCCAAAGCAATGGAAAATTGGGACCCGCCGTCGCCGTAGCTGTCCCGATGCACCAAGACCAGGCTGTCCTCCTCCGACACGCAAAGCGTTGGCGAGCTCACCACCACGTTGTTGCCATAAACTTCTCCGGGCAGTCCGGGAACCCCTTCTCCGCATCCCACTTCGGGGTTTCCTCCCCACAACAGCGCATCGCCGTCCCCGCATTCGGAACCGAGAGCCAACAGCTCCCAATACATTTCGTAGCCCCATGCGTCTGTGGTGACGGTCACGTTCAGCGCCAAGGAGTCTTCCGGACACGGGGACTGCGCTGTTGCATTGGTCGCGGTCAGCGCCGAGAGGGAACACACCAACAGCGACTTCAAAAGAGAGGTGGGATTCATGCAAGTCATGGAGGAAAGATAGAGCCCTTGTCCCCAACTTTGCGCTCATGTTGGTCCTGCTTTCTCCTGCCAAAACCCTTTCGCCTGCGCTCCCAACCCTTCCTGGCATTCAAAACGACTTGACCGAGCCCTTGGCCCTCCAGCACGCTGCGGCCATCGTCAAACGGTTGTCCACTTGGAGTCTTGCGAAGACCCAAAAAGAGCTGAAGCTCTCTGACACCCTGGCTCAGCGCGTCTTCAATTGGCACCAAACCTGGGACCCCAACTCCCCTTTCGCGGCAGGCTGGACGTTTCAAGGCGACGCCTTCAAATCCTTGGACCTCCAAGCGTGGAATCTCCAAGATGCGCATGAAGCCGCCTCAAGGCTGCGCATCTTGCACGGCGTCTACGGAATCCTTCGTCCGTTGGATCGGTACAGCCCCGTGCGTCTAGAAATGGCGCAAGCGTGGAGCCACGACCCCGGCCACCGCAACCTCGCTGGGTTTTGGAAAACCCACCTGCCCTCGTTGGTGATAAGCGAAATGAAGGAGGGCGGGCACAGCCACATCCTCAACCTGTCGAGCGCCGAATACGGAGACGTCGCCCTGCATGGCCTCTCTCCCAAACTCGTCGTCACGTGCCAATTTCTTGAGGACAAAAACGGAAAACTCAAGAGCATCTCTGCTTTTGCCAAAGCCGCACGTGGAGCCATGGCCGGGCACGTTTTGCGAAACCGCTTGACGTCACCCAACGACCTCGAAGGGTTCAACGACAAAGGCTACGTCTACGCCCCTGAACGGAGTTCTGTCTCGTTGAAGGTTTTCGTCCGAACTTTGGCCCCATGATTCATCAACATTCTCGGAATGCGTCTCTTTTGATGTTGTTGGTTGGAATGAGCTTGTCCACGCAAACGTGGGCGCAGCGGTCCAAACGAAACAGCAAAACGACGGAAACCACAACCATCTCTCAAACCCCTACCATGGATTCCTTGTCCTACGCTCTCGGCGTTTTGTTCGCCACCAACTTGTCCAACGAAGGACTTTCCTCCGTGCACGGGGAATCCCTGAAATCGGGTTTCGAGGCCACCCTCGCCGGCGACGCAACGATGACTGCGTCCGAAGCCGATGCGTTGGTGCGCACCGAAATGATGCGGTTGAAAGAAGAGATGTCAAAAGCGACCAAAGAGGAAGGCGAAGCTTTTTTAGCGGAGAACGGAACACGGGAAGGCATCACGACCACGGCTTCGGGACTCCAATACGAGCACGAAGTGGTTGGATCGGGGATTTCACCTGACGCCAACGACGAAGTCACCGTGCACTACCGAGGCACGCTGCTGAATGGTGAGGAATTCGATTCGAGCTACAAGCGCGGCGAACCCATCTCATTCCCATTGAATGGTGTGATTCGAGGTTGGACGGAAGGTCTCCAATTGATGCAGGAGGGCGGAAAGACCAAATTCTACATTCCCCAAGACTTGGCCTACGGGGCTCGCCCCGCTCCAGGAGGAGCCATCCCCCCTTACGCCGCCTTGATTTTTGAGGTTGAGCTCATCAAAGTCACCTCCAAAGATTGATGCTGGGAGTATAATTTTTGATAAAATTCCCGTCAAAACCCCAGTGGATTCGTTCGCTGGGGTTTTTCGTTGGAAAGAGGTGAAACCGAGAAGGAACTCGTCACGTATGCGGAGGAAAACCCTATCAAAATTTCCATCCCATGCGAGTTTCATTCTCCGCCCTTCTTCTTCTCTTTTTCGGCCTTGCCGGCACCACTTTCGCCCAATCGGACGAGCCATGTGGCGCTGAAGCTGTGCACTTCGCCGAAGTCGCTTCTTCCACGACCTACGCCCGCAACTTCGACGCTGTTCGTGACGCTGTCCAGCGCTTGCAGGCAGAATCCAACCGCAACATGGACGTGTACACCCTTCCTGTGGTGGTGCACGTGATTCACCGCGGATCCCCTGTGGGCATCAACGAAAACATCAGCGACGAGCAGATTTTGTCTGGGATTGAAGACATGAACGAGCGCTTCCGCAAGGAGCCTGGAACGCTGGGCGATGGCAACGGCGTGAACACTTACATTCAATTCGAGATGGCCAAACGCACTCCCGAAGGTGAACCCACCAACGGAATCGTACGTGTGAACGGCAATTCCGTCCCGGGTTTTGCTGAGCACGGAATCAGCAACGGAAACGATGCGGACGCCGGTGATCAAACGGCTGTCAAGGAGTTGACCACCTGGTATGGCGACGACTACATCAACATTTTCGTCGTTCCCGAAATCAACGGCAACGACGGAGGCTGGGGCATCCAAGGATTTGCTTACCTCGGCCCAACGGGGGACGCCCGCGACGGCGTGACGGTCCTTTACAACACGTTTGGAACGGTGGGCGAACTTAAGCCTGGCCGTGACCTCAACACCACGGTCACTCATGAGATGGGACACCACTTGTCGTTGTGGCATACGTTTTCCAACACGACTTCGTGCACGTCAGAGACCAATTGCGAAAATCAAGGCGACGAAGTGTGCGACACTCCAGCCACGGTCACGAACGACTTGGGCTGCAACCAACCGGTGTGCGAAGGTGCCCAAGTGGAAAACTACATGGACTACACGGAAGAATCTTGTCGCAACACGTTCTCCGAAGGACAGCGCACTCGGATGCGTGGTTGTTTGGAATCCGTGCGTTCGAGCTTGCTCGAGAGCCTTGGCGGATTGCCTGTGACGGAGCGCGATTTGACCGTCACTGGGTTCAGCAACGTTGGTGCATCCACCTGCACCCCTTCACTCAACCCGATCGCCATGGTGACCAACTTTGGGGTGGTTGCCGTGGACGGTTTTGAATTGACCACCCAATTGAACAGCAACATTGCCTTCACCACCATCCATCAAGAAACGGTGGCGCCAGGAGCAAGCATTCAGGTGATGCTCCCTGAATTGGCATTGGCTGCAGACACCAATGAGTTGAATGTCACGGTTGCCCTCTTGGGAGGCGACGCAGACGACTTCGGTGGCAACGACGCTTACACCCAACGATTCGAACTCGCCTCTTCAGACTTCTGGACCATGACGTTGAACACCGACAACTGGGCCAACGAGATTTCATGGCGCATTGAAGACGCCGACGGCGAAATCATCATGGATGGCGGCGGTTACAGCCTCGGTGAGGACACGTATGTGGAACAAGGCTGCGTGCCTGTGGGTTGCCACACCCTCATCATGGAAGACACCAACGGTGACGGACTGTGCGCGATGGACTTTGGCAGCGATGGCGTGTGCGACTTCGGAGGAAGCATGACCCTCGAAGATGCTTCTGGAAACGTTTTGGTGGCGTTGGACAACACCAACAACGACTACGGATATGAAGGCACCTGGGAAGTCTGCGCCAGCGAGGCATCCACAGTGGGCGGATGCGCCGACGAGAACAGCAATGGGATTTGTGACAGCTCCGAAATTTCAGGTTGCCAAGACGTTTACGCGTGCAACTTCACCCCTGGCGCCACTGAGGACAACGGATCCTGCACGTACGCTGAACCTCACTACGACTGCGACGGCAACTGCCTGCTGGACAGCGATGGAGATGGCATTTGCGACCCCGACGAAACGGAGGGATGCACCGACGCTTCGGCTTGCAACTACGTCCCTAGCGCATCAGACAACGACGGGTCCTGCGAATTCACCTCTTGTGCTGGTTGCACCGACGCAAGCGGCTGCAACTACGATTCAAGCGCAACAATTTCCAGCGGTTGCGACTACCCTGAAACGGGATACGATTGCGACGGCGCATGCTTGAATGACGCCGACGGCGACGGGGTATGCAACGAATTTGAAATCCCCGGATGCGACGACAACACGGCTTGCAACTACAACGCAAACGCGACAGACGACGACGGTTCATGCACGTTCCCAGAGACTTTCTACACCTGCGACGGAACTTGCCTCAACGACACCGACGGCGACGGCGTGTGCAATGAGTTGGAAGTTGAAGGGTGTCAGGACGCCGACGCATGCAACTACAACGCTGAGGCCACGGACGACGGAGATTGTGAATACCCTGAAACGTACTACACTTGCGACGGATCCTGCGTGACAGACAGCGACGGAGATGGCATTTGCAACGAGTTGGAAATTCCGGGCTGCGATGACACCAGTGCGTGCAACTACGATTCAAACGCGACGGACAACAACGGTACTTGCGAATACCCTGCCGAGTTCTACACCTGTGACGGTTGCATCAACGACACCGACGGGGACGGCGTATGCAACGAGCTGGAAATCCCCGGCTGCATGGCCATGGGTGCCTACAATTACGACGCCGACGCGACCGATGACGATGGAAGCTGCGAGTACGACACGTATGGCTGCATGGACGAAACGGCTTGCAACTACAACCCCATGGCCACCGAAGACACGGGCAACTGCACGTACAACGAGACGTACTACGAGTGCAACGGAACGTGCACCAACGACGTCGACGGTGACGGCGTGTGCGACGAATTGGAGGTGGCTGGATGCGATGACGCCGCGGCCTGCAACTTCAGCGCTGAGGCCACAGACAACGACGGATCGTGCGAATACAGCGAAGAGTACTACAACTGCGAAGGCAACTGCGTCAATGATTCCGATGGCGACGGTGTTTGCAATGAGCTGGAAATTGCAGGATGCGACGACGCTGCGGCCTGCAACTACGACGCTTCCGCCACCGACAACGACGGTTCCTGCACGTTTGCCGCAGAGTACTACGATTGCGAAGGCAACTGCCTGAACGACGTGGACGGAGATGGCATCTGCGACGAAGCGGAATTGGCCGGTTGCACCGACGAAACGGCTTGCAACTTCAGTGAAGAAGCCACCGACGACGACGGCAGCTGCGAATACCCCGCTCCTGGTGAGGATTGTGAGACCGACAACGTGGGTGACTTCGACGTGGCAACGGCCTTGAACTTGTTCCCCAACCCCATGAGCCCCGAGCACAGCATGGTGTACTTGTCCGGCTTGGACAACGACCAAACCCCCATCCGCGTCCTGGCCTCTGACGGCCGCATCGCTTGGCAAGGCACGGGCATCGTGACATCACCCGGCGTCGTGGGGTACCCCATTCGAGAATCCATTTCACCAGGCACCTACTTCATCCAAGTAGGGACCTCCACTCCATCCGGAAACATCCCATTGATGGTCTGGTGATAGGGTTAGGTTCTGCCAGGAACCAAAGAAGAGGACGGCCTGGGCTTTGTGCGCGGGCCGTTTTTCGTTTGTCCCGATTTCCCCATTTTTGCCCAAACCTGCCTTACGATGATGACTCCTCTCCTCTCTTCCTTGTTTCTGAGCGCTTTCCCCATCGCCAACGACGCGATTGTCTTGGGATTGCTCGCAGGCGCTCTCGGCCTCGTGTTCTACACGCACTCGCTGCCGCAATTCAAGAAGTTTTACACGTTCGTTCCTGCGCTGCTGATGTGCTATTTCATTCCGGCTGCCCTGAATTCCATGGGCATTGTGAACGGAGAAGAAAGCAACTTGTACTTCGTGGCCTCGAGGTACTTGCTGCCAGCAAGCCTCATCTTGCTCTGCCTGTCCATTGACCTCAAGGGCATTTACAACTTGGGGCCCAAGGCCATCATCATGTTCTTCGCCGCCACTCTTGGGATCATCGTGGGCGGCCCCCTGGCTCTTTGGGTGGTGGGGCAATCGGACCCCTCAGTTCTCGGCGGAGATGCCCCTGATGCCTATTGGCGAGGACTTTCAACCGTAGCCGGAAGTTGGATTGGTGGAGGAGCCAACCAAGCTGCTCTCAAAGAAATCTCGGACACCCTGGACAGCCAATTCAGCATCATGCTGATTGTGGACGTGTTTGTGGCCAACCTGTGGATGCCGTTCTTGTTGTTTGGCGCAGGCATCCGTGAAAAAATTGACGGTTGGTTGAACGCGGATGCCTCGGCGGTGAACGAGTTGCAAGACAAGGTCGAAAAGCTCCAGGCTGAAACTGCACGAATCGCCAGCTTCCCGGATTGGATGGTCATCGTCGCCTTGGCTTTTGGCGGGGTTGCCCTTTCCCATGTCGTCGCCGACAACGCCTCCGTCGCTCTCTCCGATTGGCTCTCCGCAACGCTTTCGTCCAACCCTGACTCCCCTGCCATCTACTTGTCGTCGGTCACCAAGGGATTCTTTTGGCTTGTCGTGACAGCCACAGCCATTGGCATCACTCTCAGCTTCACCAAGGCGAAATCGTACGAAGGAGCAGGGGCGAGCAAAATGGGCTCCGTGTTCCTCTACATCCTCGTGGCGACCATTGGGATGAAGATGGACATCGGAAGTTTGATTGAAAATTGGTCGATGTACGGCTCCGCGGTGTCCATCGGACTGTTGTGGATGTTGGTCCACATCGTCGTCCTTCTCGTGGTGGCCAAACTCATCAAGGCCCCCTTCTTCTTCGTCGCTGTCGGCTCCCAGGCCAACGTTGGTGGTGCAGCCTCAGCGCCCATCGTAGCCAGCGCCTTCTCCCCAGCCCTCGCCCCTGTGGGTGTGCTCCTGGCCGTTCTTGGTTATGCGGTTGGGACCGTTGGAGCCATCATTTGCATGGAATGGATGCACCTGCTTTCGATGTAAGGAAAGTCCGCCGAATCAAATGACTCGAGGGTAGTCTTGTGCGTACCGCTCACTCGAAGGAGTGAATGACGTACACGCTTCGACGACGATCCTGCTGGGATTGCCTCCTCACGATGAGGTCTGTGCCGTGAAGGACCCGGTATTCCGTGTTCACGCGGTTGATGGTTCGCGCACGCTGCGATCGCAAGGTTTCCGGTGAGGACAAATGCGCAATGCCCAGCAATTCGTCCAACTCCTCGGTTTCCAATTGCTTCCCACCCTCCTTCATCACCGTTTCAGTCATAAGAGAGATACGTGAGCCTGCGATTTCATCTGGAGATTGACTCCCCTTGTGAATATTCCTGTTCCTTTTCGCACTCACACGCAGGAGCAGGAAAGAAAGCATGGCAACAAGGCTCCATGGCAACCAGTTTGCAGCTGGCATTGCCTTGTCACCCTGTTGTGACTCGCTTGCCTCAATTGACGACTTCGCCGCTGGGAGACGGATGGGCTGGGACGAATCCACAACGTCGAACTGACTTCCTTCATCAAATCCAAGTTGAGGCAAGACAAAGGATTTCCTCATCCCGTTGTAGGTGTGCCAAGCGGAGTCGGATTGGATAAAGGTCCGACGCCCGGGATTGAGGTTCCAATTCATGAAGGAATTCAATTCCTTCGCTCGGTTGGGAAAAACGTGAGCCACCAAATCATCCAGGCTGACCACAATCAATTCACCTGCAAGGTTGCGAAGCACCCAATGATCGCCCATCCCTAATCCTCCGTTGAGAGCCCCCAACCTGGGGTCAACAATGCCCTTGACAGTCCACTCACGCGACGTCACATCCAGCTCCCGGAGGATGTACGCTGAGTTGCCATATTGTCCCTGTTCCATCATCTCTTCCAACACAAAATACGTGCCTCCTCGAGCATGCACAATGCTCCGATCAACATCCCGATCCTGAGGCTTGTTGCCAACGACACCCATCAGTTGCCATGCACTCTCACCACCTTCAAACCTGAGCAAATCAAAGTGCTTCCTCCAAAGACCGTAGCCTCCAAGGCTGTGGAGTTGATTTCGCCAGACGAGGCTTTCACTCCCACCGTTGTATCCCTCGACGAGCGAAACACTCAAGTTGGAGTCCAGCTTGTCCCCTTCCACAACCCACCGCATGTCCCCGCTGCAATGGAAAAAGACTTTTCCCGACTCCATGTCACGTGCAGCGATGACCTGTTTTGCAATTCCATTGACATCGACAAAAACGTAGGCTTCGAGCCATGAAGTATCACGTGTGCATTCTTCAGCAAAGCGGGTGAAATCCTCTTTCCCACTGAAATCGTTCGGATGATGCCATGGCTGCTGCGCCGAGGTACACGGCGACGTTAAGTGGAGCATAACGGTCAAGGGCAGCGCTAAAGCTTTCATGCTGGCAAAAGAACGCGGCAACGCATCGAATTAAGCGTTTCAATACGTTTCAACAAAAACCAAACACGTTTAGCGCCGATTCAAGGATGTGCGCAGACGACGCAGCGCCATATTTCGTCATCCACTTCGGAGGGACCAACTTCTGCCACTGTACATACAGCTCCTTCGGGAGTCGTTTTTTTTCGTGAGTCACATCACGCCAAAGTGCCCTTCCTTCGATTTCGCGTTGAGGTAAGCCTCATTGTGCGGATTGGCCTCAAATACAAGTGGAATCACTTCGACCACCTTAATGCCAACTTGATGGAGGTTGTGCACCTTTTCAGGATTGTTCGTGAGAAGTCGAATGTTGGTCCAACCCAAACATTTCATGATGTCACCCGCAATGCCAAAATCCCGACCATCTCGTTGATGCCCCAGCGCCTCGTTTGCTTCGAATGTGTCCATGCCCTCGTCCTGAAGATTGTATGCCTTCAGCTTCTCAATCAACCCGATTCCGCGCCCCTCTTGTCGGAGGTAGATCACTGCTCCCCCTTCTTTGGCAACCATCTCCAAGGACTTGTTCAATTGCGGACCACAATCGCATTTCAGAGAGCCCATCACGTCACCTGTCCAACATTCCGAGTGAACCCGAACGAGCGGAAATGCACCTGGTTCCTTAGCGGCCTTAAGAACAAGATGAGGTTGGCTCTCCACCCCGCTCTCGAAGGCGAGTATTTCGAAGTTTCCAGACAAAGCAGGCAAAGACGCGGTCACCAAAGGCTTCATGCCGCAAAGATACCGTGATGAGATGCAAAAAAGGGGAGCCCTCGGGCTCCCCTTTTCAAGGTTGGTTGCAGGGTTTGACTTACAAGCAAGTCAAACCGAACGTTGCCAAGAACGCGAGAAGGTCACCCGTGGTCACGGAACCATCTCCATCCAAATCTGCTGCGCAGTCGTTGGTGGATTCGAACAAACATGAGTTGTCGTCCACGTTGGCAATGGGGTTGTAGTTGCTCGCAGCGTCATAGATGCAGCCGTACACGATGGCCGTGCCGCAGCTGCCGTCGTCCACGAGTGCGTAAGGATCAAACTCCAAGAATGCTGGATCCGTACAACCTCCCGTTGATGAACATGCATCGCAAGACTCCCAGCATACCGCATCGAGTACGACATCTGCGTCGAAAGTCAAAGAACGGTTGGTGAATCCGTCGATGGTCGACGTGCAAGCTTCAATGCCAGCGATGCCAGCAAGTTCTTCTTGGTAGTTCCACCCGTCCAAAGTGAACTTGTACTCTACGGTGCCTGGGTTCAGAGACAACGTCACTTCCCAAACGCCGTCTCCATCGGCATCGTCCATGGGGTTGCAAGTGCCACACCATCCGTTGAAGCTGCCGTTGAGGAACACACCGCTGTACGCATACCCTTCAGCATATTGGTTCATGTCTACTTTGAACGTGACGTTAGCTGGCTCCACCTGGTCAGCGCATGAAGTGCAGCTTCCAAACGTATCGTTGGTTGTCGAACCAGCTGCCACTTGGCGGTTGGCGTAGCCGGCAAAGTCCGTCACAGGCGCACAATCTGCACCGTTGGCCATGTCGTCCACAAGTTGCTCTTGGTCGGAGAATCCGTCAATGCCGTACTTGTATTCCACAGTGCCGGTCAAATCTGCGATTTCCACGCTGTAAATGCCATCTCCGTCAGCGTCGGTCAACACGTTGTATCCATCTGCAGCGCACCAGCCGCACCATGGTCCAGTCACGAACACCTCCGTGAAGGTGGTCGCCCCATTCACCGTTGCACCGGCACCGTCCACGCAGCTCATGTCCACGTTGAAAACGGTGCTTCCTCCACCTGTGGTGCCGCAAGCCTCGCACGAAGCATACACGTCTGAAATGTCGGCAGATCCGACGGTCCACAAACGGTTGGCGTAGGAGGCTCCGTCGGTGATTGGAGTGCAATCGCCCAAACCAATGAGGTTTTCCTGAACGCCGTCCACAATCCAGAGGTATTCCATGTCGGCATCGGGTGCTGGATCGAAGGTCACTGACCACGTTCCGTCGCCGTTGTCCGTCGCAATTGGACCTCCTGCAGGATCCCATCCCCAGAACGGACCCGTCAAGCGCACCTCCGTTGCCGCGTCTCCGCAAAGATCCACCGTAGCCACCAACGTGGCTGGGGCAGCCGCGCAAGCGTCGCAGCTGTTGAAGCACACTACAGGCAAGGTTTCTGCAACACCAGAACGTGTGTGAAGACGGTTGCTGCCTCCAACACCGTTGTCAACACCACATCCCGCACCGAGGAAATCCGCGTTTTCTTCGCCAGAGTAATTGGCAACGCTGTCCACAACAGTTAAACCGTTGTTGAACTTGTACTGGAATGAGGCAGGCCCACTGATGTTGACCGTTGCTGTCCAAATGCCGTCCGCATCAGCATCTTCCATCGCGATGGCACCAAACTGCCACGCTGGAGTCGTGAAGGAGCCAATGAGGAAAAGGCCTGCTGAGTCCACCGTGATTTGCGATGCATCGACTTGGAACGTCACGTCCGCTGCATCCGGATCAACAGCACAGGTTTCTGCACACTGAGAAAAACAGCCTTGTGTTGAAATGGGGGCGCCAAGGGTCACCACCACTGAACGGTTTCCACCGCAATCCAGTTCTTCCCATCCACCAGCTCCGTTTTGGAACTTGTACTCGTAAGTCGCCGCCTCCAATGACTTTGTGATGCTCCAAGAGCCGTCACCGTTGTCCATCATCGCTTCGCTAGACCAACCGTTCATCGCACCGGCGAGGTACATGCCGTCTGCAGCTACAGTGATGTTGTCGGTCAACACCGTGAAGGTCACTTCCTCCGTAGGAAGAGAAGTGCCACAAGGCGTGCACGAACCGAAGCAAACCACGTCCAAGGTGGCGTCAGCAGTGCCGACTGTGTAGCCACGGTTGCCATTCACAGCACATGCCACAGGCACGCTTTCGTCGAGGCCCCAGTTTGGTCCATTGATGAACTTGTACTCTACCGCTGATCCTTCTGCAATCATCGCCGTGTATTCCCATACGTCGTCGCCGTCTGCATCGGTCATCGCCGTTGCACCAGCAGACCAACCTTGGAAGTTGCCGGCGATGAATACGCCGATGGGGTTGGTCGTCTGCTCGCTCATGTCCACTTGGAATGTGACTGCGTGTTCGGCCTGAACGCAGGCATCGCAGCTGTTCCAACATACGGGGTCAAGTGTCTGAGAGCTAAATGCCGCGAGTGAGCGGTTGGTGTAGCCGTCGATGGTCGACGTGCAAGATTCACCGCCAGCAAATTCTTCTTGGGCCGTCCAACCGTCCACCGTGAACTTGTACTCGATGGTGTCCTGAGCCACCGTCAAGGTGATGTCGTAGATGCCGTCTCCGTCCGCGTCGGTCATAGGTGCACATGCACCGCACCACCCGTTGAATGAACCGTTGAGGTTTACGTTCGTGTACGCTCCTGCATACTGGCTCATGTCCACTTGGAAGGTGATGTCTACCGGGGCAGCGTCGTTGCAAATACCGTCGCATGTCCCGTAGTAGTCGTTTGCCACAGATCCCTGCTGGATTTGACGGTTTGCGTAACCGTTGTAGTCCGTCACAGGAGCACAGGTGGCGCCGGCAACCATGTCGTTGACCAAGTTCTCTTGATCCGCAAAACCGTTGATGGCGTATTTGTATTCAATGAGGCCCGTCACGGTCGAATCGAGCGTGACCGTGAAGACGCCGTCACCGTCGGTGTCGGTCATGGTGTTGTACGTGTCGTTGGCGCACCAACCGCACCAAGGACCCGTTACAAAAACGTCTGTGAACCCTGCAGGGGCACAGGTCATGTCCACGTTAAAGGTGGTTTGGGCTTGGGCCGCAAACGCAAACAACGCGGAAAGAAGCAAAAGAGAATAACGCATGAGAGAAAGAAAAAGGGGCTTTGAATTGGCAGGGAGTACATTCAAGCAAGTCGACAGAACTCCCAAATCGCCTGATGAGGACGCATTTTCCTCAGACGTAAAGATAATCGAATCTACCAAATGTGTCAAACGAACACACCCAAGATTTGTCCACACATGTACTCACCCTCTCCATTGGGACCAGGAGACATATTGTCCGTGTGCTTGAACCGTCATCAGGAATTGGTATTGAAATCAGGCTGCGCTGCTCGGAATCAACGAATTGGACGCCGCTGCCAAGAACAAGCTCAGCCCAGCGAGGACCATTGTTTGGACAACGTCACCGTCGAAAAACAACTCATTGAGCCAAACGATTCCGCCTAGGGCCGCGACAATTTGCGGCAAGACGATGAACATGTTGAACACCCCCATGCCTATTCCCATCTTGGAGGCTGGCACCGATCCAGACAGCATGGCGTAGGGCATGCTCAAAATGCTTCCCCAAGCCACCCCGACACAGGCAAAGCTCGCATTGAGCCACGCAGACGATTCGGGAGACCACCAAGACATCGAGACAAAACCTACCCCACCCACTGCCAAGCTCAACATATGCGTCCAACGGCGATTGAGGTTACGACGTGCAGTCCACAAAGACAGCAACAAGGCAAAAGCCATGCTACTTAAACCGTACATCCCCATCGAACTGGACACGGCGTTTGCAGCCTGTTCAAAAGCCGATCGCTTTAACTCGTAGTCCAACGCACCATCCGCAGGCATCGGGGCTTGAAACACCGCCTCGGTGAGCGCAGGGGTCGCAAAAGACCACATGGTGAAAAAAGCGAACCAGCTGAAGAATTGAACCACACCCAACTTGGCCATGACCGAGGGCATTGACGTCACAAACGACAGAATTTCCTTGACCCCTGAAACGTTCTCGTTGGCCTCGACAAGGCCCTCTTCTGAAGCCAACAATTCAGGCGGATCCTCCGTTGTTGTGAACACTGTCACCAAAATGCTGCCCATGAACACGACAGCACCAATTGCAAAGGACATGTAGACGCTTTCAGGAAGCTCACCAGCCACTGCTTCGTTGGACACTCCGAGTTGCGTCACCAACCAAGGCAAGTTGGACGCAACCCACGTGCCAATTCCGATGATGAGGGTTTGCATCACGAACCCATAATTTCGCTGGCTTTCCGGCAGCTTGTCCGCCACCAAAGCTCGAAACGGCTCCATGCTGATGTTGATACTCGCGTCAAGCACCCAAAGAAATCCCGCGGCCATCCAAAGCTCGCTGCTGTACGGCACGAAAAACAACGCAATGGAACTCAAAACGGCCCCAAGGAGGAAAAAAGGGCGACGCCTCCCCCACCTTGGATGCCATGTGTGGTCGCTGAGGTATCCAATGATGGGTTGAACAATGAGTCCTGTCAGGGGGGCGGCAATCCAGAGCATGGGGATCTCATCCTTGCTCGCACCTAGCGTTTGGAAAATGCGAGACATGTTGCCCCCTTGCAGGGCAAAACCAAACTGGATGCCCATGAAGCCAAAGCTCATGTTCCAGATTTCCCAAAAACCAAGCTTTCTCCTTTTCATATCGTGGATTGGGTTTTACCCGAGTATTCTTTGAGGTTCGTGTGCAATATACACTAACCCTTGTCGCTCCATTCAACCTCTGACCAAACAACGCACAAAAAAAGCGCCGGCACGTGGCCGGCGCTTGTTCGGACCTTGACGTCCAGGTCGATTTTGGATTACAAGTCCGAACAGGCCTGACCGAAGGCCACCAAGAAGTCGAGCAAGTCAGCAGAACCGATTTCGCCGTCTCCATTGGCATCGAAAGGACATGCACCTCCCGTGCCGCATGGTTCGTAGACACATGAGCCGTCGTCGTTGTTGGCGAAAGCGATGTAGTTCTCAGCCGTGGCGTCCGTGCATCCGGAGAAGATGCAAGAGCCGTCTTCCGCCGTGTTCACAGCGTCGTAGTTGTCTGCACCTGGGTACGTGCAACCCGTAGCGACACAAGACCCATCGTCGTTGTTGGCCTCAGGGTTGTAGTTCTCCGCGTTGGGGTTGGTGCAACCGCTGATGATGCAAGAGCCGTCGTCGTTGTTCGCCGCAGGGTCGTAGTTGTCTGCTTCAGGATTGGTGCAACCGCTGACGATGCAAGAGCCGTCGTCATTGTTCGCCGCAGGATCGTAGTTGTCCGCTGCAGGGTTGGTGCAACCGCTGATGATGCAAGAGCCGTCGTCGTTGTTCGCTGCAGGATCGTAGTTGTCCGCTGCAGGGTTAGTGCAACCGCTGATGATGCAAGAGCCGTCGTCAATGATGGCGGTAGCGTCGTAGTTGTCCGCCACGGGGTTGGTGCAACCAGAACACGAGCTGTCGTCGCCTCCGCAAACGCCACAAGCATCGAGGCTCAAACAAGAACCGTCGTTCTCTGTTGCGTTGATGTTGAAGTTGCACGCTGCGTTGTCTGTACATCCCAAAACTTCGAGCTCGTCACACACGCCGTCCCCGTCGGTGTCGTTGATGCAACCGTCGCAATCGTAGAATTCAGAGGGGAACACGCAGTCTGCGTCACCTTCCGCAGTGGCATCGTAGTTGCATGCCGAGGGGTCGTTGCAACCGGCACCAGCCACGGGGAAGGTCAGGGTCATGCCCGACGCATAGAAAGAATCTTGGTTCGCATCACGGAACTGGAGGTTGATGAGCGCATTGGTCGTGCCGGACGTGGTCACTTGACCGAGAAGTACACGACCGTTGACTGGGTTTCCTTGGCCGTTAGCTCCAGGAACCACGAAAATTGAACCTCCGATGAAGGTGTTCACCACAAAGTCGCCGCCGTTGTTCCAATCTACAAACGAGGTCAACGCTTGGTCAAAGGCGGAGTTCAATCCGTCTGCATCTCCGGGCTCTGCACCGATGGTCCACCACGTGTCGTATTCGACGCTAGGAAACGCTGGAAAGAACAAGGGGTTGATTTGACCACCAAAATCACTTCCCACAGCATCCTGGTAAAAGGGGGCGTCGCCGATGAGGCTCCACACTTCGGTGTCCGTGCCGTACATCGCGGTCACTTCCGCGTCAGGCGTCGAGAAGTTGGCGTAGATGCGGTAGGTGCTTTCGCCCGTACCGAGAGGATCGGCAGACACGAGGTCGTACGAGAGACCCGTGCAAAGACCTCCCCCGTACGTGCACGAACCGTCGTCTTCGTTCGCCGCAGGGTTGTAGTTGTCCGCCGCTGGGTTGGTGCAACCGGTAACAGGAACTTCTGGGAAAACAATGGTCACACCTTCGTTTTGGAACGTGGCAGTCGACTCGTCGTCCCACTGGAAGTTCATGGTCAAGTTGACCACACCGTCCGTCGTGAACTGGCCAATCAACACGCGGCCGTCCGCACCTGCTTCTGCGTCCGCACTTTGGTTGGGGAGCAAGAACCACGAACCGCCGATGAAGGTGTCAATCATGAATCCGCCACCAGCTTCGAACGCCGCGAAGTAATTGTCCATGCCGACCTGCTGAACGTCGCTCGTGCCATTGGAATCCTCAGAACCGATGGTGAACCAGCTGTCGTATTCAAGCGAAGGGAAAGCTCCAAAAAACGCAGGGTTGATCGTTTGGGCGAGTACAGCTCCCACAGGATCCTGGTAGAACGACGTGGAAACGCCCACCACCATGGGGGCCGTTTCGAGGGCGTACACAGCGACCAACTCGTCAGTGGGATTGTCGAACGTGGCGTACACGCGGTACGTGGTTCCATTGGCCGTTTCAGCCACGGTTTCGTACTCCATACCAACAAAATTGGCAAGAGCCATGCTCGAGGCCAATGCCATCAAAGCTGCAGTAAAAAGATGCTTCATCGGAAACAATTTGGTGGGCAATGCCCGGTTCAAGATTTGTCTTTGTCGAATAAAAATCGCAATTCAGCGATTCACACTGGCCTCTAATCTACAAAAGATGGGGCAGCTTTCCTTGCAATCGCGTGCAGAAAATCTCCGACATCACCTCCGACCAAACGGAAATG